>Ga0255765_1000844_pt1 | contig 40352 bp, 20 predicted proteins | sample 041ome_8_FD_179965 | JGI IMG/M metagenome (GOLD analysis project Ga0255765, IMG submission 179965) | Coastal salt marsh microbial communities from the Groves Creek Marsh, Skidaway Island, Georgia - 041407BS metaG (version 2) | ecosystem: Environmental > Aquatic > Marine > Intertidal zone > Salt...
TCAAGTGCTTTTTTTTCCTCAACTTTTTTTCCTCAACATTTCGGGCTTCAAATTTCGCTTCAAACAAAAAAAGCAGACAAAACGAATTAACACACACACACACACACACAACCATCACATAATAATAATAATAATGGGTGGCGGCGGCGTGAACTCGGAGAACTCGGACGAGGAAGCCTGGGACGCGTTAGAGCGTCGATTGGACGATCCTTCTTCTTCGAATCATCCGACGACGACGACCACTCGTTCTTCCCGTGGTACTGATCATCGTCTGAAATCATCGTCGAAAACGATTTCCGACGACGACGAAGGCGGCGGAAAAGGCTTGAAGAAAAAAGAAGAAAGGAGGAGGAAAGGACGCGCCGATGACAGAGAAGACGAGAAGAAAACGACGTCTTCGATAAACGAGCGAGAGTTTAGCGGGGACGATGAGGATGATGATGATGGTCATGGGAGAGGAGGAAAAAAGAGAGCAACTTCAGCTTCTGACGAGAAGAGAGGGAGACGAGGAGGAAGGGAAAGCGAGGAGGATGGGAAACGACTAGACAGAAGAGGTTCGTCTCGAGATCGGTCTCGAGAACGCGAACGCGGTAGTGGTGGTGGTGGAGGAGGGAGCCGAGGGGAGAAAAGGCAGAGACACCGGTCGCGCTCGAGAGATTATCGCGATAACGGCAGACGAGGCGGCGGGAGCGGAAGAGGTCGGGACCGCGAACGCGACGACTCGAGAGATCGAAGTAATAATAAACCGCGAGAAACGTCCGCGGAAAGAGAAGCGAACAGGAGGAGAAAGAAAGAAGAAAGAAGAGCTATGGAAGAGAAACGCGCGTTGGAGAAGATTGATAGAGATACGCGGACGTGTTTCGCGTATAATTTGAGCACGAAGAGCGACGAACGCGATATTTTCAAATTTTTCATGAAAGCCGGGGAGGTCACGGATGTGCGAATTATTTACGATAGAAACAGGCCGATATCGAAAGGAATGGCGTACGTCGAGTTTCAAGATAAATCGTCCATTCCGAAAGCGTTGGAGCTGACCGGGGAGACGTTGAGAGGACAAAAAGTAATGGTGAAACATTCCGAGGCTGAGAAAAACATCGCTTGGGAAGCCGAGCAGGCGGCAAAAGGCGTCACAGGGAAAGGGAAACGAGGAAATGGCGATGGAACGCAACAGAGTGGACCGTGTGCGCTTTTTGTTGCCGGTTTACACGAAGGTTTAGCCGAAGAAGACGTAAAAGCGGTGTTTGAACCGTTTGGCGCGTTGGACGCGATTGAAATTTCCAGAGATGGAAACGGGCAATCGAATGGACACGGAATCGTGCAATATCGCGAGTGGTCGCACGCCATGCTCGCCGTCTCGCAATTAAATGGGTTAGAGCTCGTTGGACAGGCTTTGAAAATATCCGTCGCGGCAGGACAAGGTGGTGCGAAGAATGATAACAAAAATAGAAACAACGATAGAAGCGGCGGTGGCGACGTCGGCGGCGGCGGCGGCGGCGAGGAGGACGATGACGATCGCGTGGGTGGGCAAATGGACGATACCGCGACGTATGCGAAGATGGATGCAGCAAAAAGAGCCGAACTTATGCAGAAATTAGCAGGCGGCGACGCGACAACTATTGGTGCTATCCCGACGGCGACCTTGACGCACAACGCGGTAAAAATCAAAACCAAAGAGGAAGAGAAGAGAGAGTTGATCATGATGACGCAAGGCTTTTTCGGTCCATCATCTCCGATCCCCACGAAGTGCGTGTTGTTAAAGAACTTGTTCGACCCCGCGGAAGAGACAGACGAGGAGTGGTGGTTAGACATCGAAGAAGACGTGAAAGGTGAAGTCTCGAAATACGGGGAGTGCGTGCACGCGCACGTTGATAAAGAGAACCCGTACGGTTTTTGCTATTTGAAATTCGACGACGTCGAAGCGGCAAAGAAAGCTCAGTTTGGCTTGAACAATCGATGGTTTGCGGGCAGATCGATCATATGCGACTTTCAATTCGTGGAGCCGTACAACAAGCACTTTAAACTCTGAAAAAAATAACTTTGTTAAAAGTACCCAGCATTTTACAATGCTCTCCTAACTTTAAAATACAATGCGAGCGCGCGTGTCCCTCTCTCTCTCATCTGCTTCTATTTTCTATTCGTCCTCGTCCTCGTCGCTACTTTCTAAGAAGAACCCGTTTACAAACGTATAGAACGTTTCGTCGAGCGTCTCTTTTTTGCTCTTCTTTGCTGTTTTCATATCTTTTGAACTTTTCTTTGGAGTCGTATCGTCGTCTCCCTCTTCTTCTTCTTCTTCTTCTTCTCCCAACTCGCGTCTTCTTTTCTTCATTTCTTCGTAGTGCTTACTTTCTTCGTGTTTCCTCAAATCGTACCTAGATTTGAAGCAACGAATCGGGTTGCACGATCTACACGCCCACTTTTGCGAGTGGTGTTTGTTTACGTGCCTGTGGAGAGAAGTTCTACTCGTATACGTGCCATCGCACTTATTGCAGAAGAACATTTTCGCCCCGTCGAAGTGCTTGACTTCCATGTGCGTGTTGCGTGAGGCGAACGATTGGAACGCTAAATCGCACTTCAAGCACTTGAACACTTCAGTCGAAGCATCGAGGCTGGATAAGTTCACTGGCGTTGGATCTTCTTTCGTTTTGTTCTCTTTTTTTTTCGTTGCCACCGTCTGTTCTCTTTTTAGCCTCGCCGCGCGTTCGTTCTCGTTCTTCAAATGTTGCTCTTCGCTTTTGAGGTAAAGCGTAAACGCATCCACGACCAACGCAGCCTTCGATTTGATTTCACTCGATGGAATTCGCGAGTCGTCGCCTCTCACGCGCACGAGCTCTTTATTTTTCGCATTTAATTTTGCCATGGACTGTATCACGCGCTTCTCCAAAGTTTCCGAACGCTCCAGGCAGCGCGCTATGATTTTGAAACCTGCCTTCTCGCGTAACTGCTCTTTGGCCTCCTTTTGCTCTACTTTTTCTAATTCATCTTCTTTCTTTCCCACGCTTCCGTTTGGTAACACTTTCTCTCTGCTCTCCTTCACGTATGCTCGCAGCTTTCCCACGCTTTCGTTCAATATCGACACCAAAGATACGCACAAGTCTTCCAACTCCTCCAGCTCAACTGTTTTGTTTCCGGCGTCGTCGTTCTCGCTCTCTTCATCGCCAGCGCCGACGACTACTGACAACAATCTTCTCTCCCATTTCTCGCAAAGTGATCCAATCATTCGTATTCGCTCCGTCGCTGATCTGATTTTCCTCGTCACTTTGTACGCCGCCGTTTGTGTTCGCAGTTTGACTCTCTTTTTATTGCTACTCTTTTTATTGCTATTACTATTATTCTCAGCATTCATCATCGACACCATCATGGAATCGTTTTCTTTTTCGTCTTCATCTTCATCTTCCTCCTCCTCCTCCTCCTCCTCTTCTTCCTTTGCGCCGCTGCCACTTACATCTGCGATCATTTTCTCAATCTCCTCTCGCTTCTCTCGCTTCTTCTCTCGCATCGCGCGCCATCCGTCTTTCGCTTTCTCGAGCCAATTTTTTTCACTTTTGTCATCTTCGTTGTTTTTGTTCTCGTTGTTCACATCTTCTTCACCGGCATCATCAACATCATCTCCGTTTTCCACTTCTTCTTCTTCTTCTTCTTCTTCTTCTCGCATACGAACGCTCACCACTCTCACCGTCGTCGTCGTTCCATCACGCGCCTCTTCTTTCTCTGAAGAAGAAGCAGGAGGAGGAGGAGGACCGAGAGACTCTTCTTCCATCTCTTTCAAAACTTTTCGAACGCGAACAAAAGTGTGATGAGGGAAGGTAAAAAAGAGAGTCGAGAGTCCAACAAAACTTTGTGTTTTTTGTTTGTTTGGGCAACAAAAATGAATGAATGAAATCAAGAGGCAGATTTGGCAGACGACTGCAAAAATCCCGAACGAAACGTCGTCAGAATATAAACAACACAACTGAAAAGAAAATGTCTGCGATTACTACTACCGCTACTTTCCAACCGATCTCCCAAAAGATGCGTTTGGGTTCTGCGAGAAGATCCTCCTCTGTCTCCTCCTCTTTCCAACGAGGTCACGCGGCGAAGATTACCGCCTCCTCGCCGATGATGAAGAAGGTGGGTGTGAAATTGTATCGCGTGATCTTTCTCAACTCTTTTTGAATTTGAAAGAGAGGAGATATTTTTCCCTCGTCGTCTCTTAAAGGGTCCGCGCGCGCCCGGCGCGAGGGTGTGCGCTCCTTTATTTTATTACCCCTCTTGGAACGCGCAGATCTCTCTTCGGGTATCACCGCTTAAACGACGCGTGGTGGTATTTTTTTTTCATCGTGCTCACCTTCTTCTTCTTCTTCTTCTTCTTCTTCTTAACAGAATCAACAACGATCCGCCTCTCGCTCTTTAATCGTTCGCGCGGAGAAGTTTGACACGAAAGAACTCGTGAAAACTGTCTCGGAAAAGTGGGACGACACCGAAAACAAAGGCCAAGTGATCACGTACGTCGCCGGTGCGACGGTCGCGTTGTGGTTGTCCTCCACCGTCGTCGGAGCAATCAACGCCATCCCGTTGTTGCCGAAAATCATGGAGTTGGTCGGTTTGGGATACTCCGCCTGGTTCGTGTACAGATACGTTTTGTTCAAGGAATCGAGAAAGGAGTTGGAACAAACCGTGGACGATTTGTTGACGAAGATTTCTGACATTTAATAACACGTGCAACGCGTTATTATATCGTCATAGAAAGAGGGGGGGAGAGAGAGCGAAGTGAGAGAGAGAGAGATTAAACTCTCGCTCGCTCGCTCGCTCGCTCGCGTTTTCAAAAAGAGAGGGGGTGCTCCAGCAACAACATCACGCAGCTAAAATTTGAGCAAATTTTTTAATATACATGTCCGAATGTCTTGTACTACATAACTAAAAATCTAATTCATCAGCATGAGCGAATCTAAACGCGAGCGCACGGAGGTCAGGATCTCTTTCTTTTCCTTCTTTTTCTCTCTCTTTCTCTCCGCCGTTCTCAATATTTTTTGCTTCAAAGCGCTGCTTTCGTCTTTCCTAGTTTTGGCCAAACCTTCGAGTTCTCTTCGTAGGAGCTTTACCTGCCGCATCAACGTGTGCACTTCGTCGTTTTCATCGTGACGGTGATGATGTTGATGTTGATTCGATGTTACGTTTCGGTTGGAGGCGTCTCCGAATGGATCTAAGCAGTTGTAATCGAAATCTTCATCATCTCCTCTGGAGACGTAACTTTTCGATTCCGGCGAAAACGGATCGTCGTACTCTTCTTCTTCTTCTTGTTCAGAAGTTTGATATGCCCGTGTGCGATGATGGTGATGAGCATGGAACTCGCGTTGATGCATTCTCTCTTCGTATTTTTCAAACTCTCGTCTTTTGTCGCTCGTCATTTCAATCGCATTCGCGAGTTCTCTCAACGCCTCTTCTCTTTTCACCGCGATTTTCTCCAGCTTTATTTTGGCTTTTTCAACCATCGTCGCGCACTTCATACCCAAAGCATCTATTTTCTTTTTCTGCTCGTCCAAAGCTTTCGTAAAACCTAATCCAGTGTTTGCTGTCATATCGAAAGTTTCCTCAACGGAGCGCGCGATCGTTTTCACCGCCTCTTTCACTCGCGCTTCCACCATTTTCTCGCACTCGATTTCCAACAATCGAATTTCTTTTCGAACTTCGCGTTCTTTCGATCTCGTTTCTCGTTCGAACCGTTCTATCTTTTCGTTGAACTCTTCTTCGGCTTTTGCTCGTGCTTCGGATACCGCCCGTTCCACCTCCCTTCTATATTTCGAGTATTCTCTCTCGGCGATCTCGTTCTTCTCTCTTTCGTATCTTTCGTACTGCTGTTCCTTTTGATTCTTTTCGTATTGCAAATGGAATTCGTGCTCCTTTTGCGCTCTCTCGAGCTCGTTCTGGTAGTGTTGCTTGTGTACCTCGACCTCTTTTCTGAGCAACGCTTCGTGCGCTTTCAAATTCTCCGCTTGCATTTGATCCCAATCGTTCAATTTTTTATACAAGTTCTTCACGTTTGCCTTCAACGTCTCCCTCTCCGCGGTCATCTTGGATATTTCAAGTTTTGTCTGTTCGTTCTTCATCGCGTGTTCTTTCGCTCTCGCTTCTAAATCTCTCTCTAATTGCGCGCTCCTTTCGCGCTCTTTATGTAATGCGACTTCCATGTCTAAAAATTCAGTCAAAGATATTTCGTTGGCGTTATTGTTGTTGTTCTCGGCTTTGTCGTCTTCCGCGGGGGCGCTCGTCGTCGCTCGATGATTTTCGTTCTCCATCGACGTCCGTTTCCTCTCCTCCTCTTCCTTCTCTCTCTTCAACCTCTCCACTTCGTTCTCCAACCTCTTCATTTCTTTGTTCAACCTTTTCCTCTCTTGTTCCCAGCTTCTTTTCTCGTTCAGCAATTGAACCTGCGTTTCCTTCGCTTCGTTCTTCATCTGAAGTTTTTCCTTCTTGAAGAGCGCAACGGCAGTCTCTCCGAATTCCCTCGCCTCGTCTCGCTCTTTCGTTAACACGAGTATTTTCTTCTTCATCGTCATCATCGAGGAGGAGGACACCGACGACAACGGCGGAGGCGTCGTCGAGAAAGCAGAAGAAGAACGTTTGTTGTTAATGTTAATGTTGTTGCTCTTCTTCGTCTTCTTTTCATCTAAATCGTCTGAATCGTCGACGCCGCCTCCTCCTAAAGAAGAACGCGAAGAGGTGTTGTTTTTTGGCGGAGGCGTGAACATCATCTTCCCGTGCGTGTTAGTACTCTTCTTCTTCTTCAAATAGTATTTCGTCGTCTCGGTCGTCGCGCAAAGTCATATTTCATCATCATCATCGTTGACGAGAGAAGAGGGGGCAAAAAAAATCGTGTAAAATTGTGTTTTTGACTTTTCTCTTCTTCACTTTTTTAATGTATGAGAACAACACACAAAACGAAAGAGGAGGACGTGAACAAACGAAAAAGGGGATTTGATATTTGATGCGATGAAGACGACGACGGAAACGACGACGACGACGAGTGAGAAAGAAGAAGAAGAAGAAGATGTCGGTGATGGTGATGGTGGTGGTGGTTTTGCTGCTGCTTTGTTGGGCGTGGAAGTAACGGAGAAGAAGAGGAAGAAGAAGAAGAAGAAGAAGAAGAGGGAGAAGAAGAAATGAGGGGAGTCGATGGGAGCGCAAAAGAGAAGACGAATAAAGAAGGCGACGACGTAAACGACGACGGGACGACGAAGAGAGAAAATGAGAACGACGAGGGAGGAGTACTTTTGAAACCTTCTTTGATGAAGGAGCGCAATAACGAGAATGATAACAACAACAACAACAACAACAACAACAACAACAACAACAACAAACATCAGTATCATGATCATCATTTATGGCTCGGGCGAAGAATGAAAATAGAACGAGGCACGGGAACCGCCGGCAACTCGTACAAGAGGCCGACGATAGCTTGCATCGTCTTCCACGACCCGAGCGAGTCGCACCCGTTTCACGTGACGTTTGAAGATGGAACAAACGCGTGGGTGAGAATCGAGTGCACGTCGTTACCGACGTTGAACGTGAACGGACAGAACACGGCGAACGCGTCTGCACTTGTAGCGGACGGGGAAATATTTATCCGAAACGAGGATTACAAAGCGAACACGCGGTTGGGGAGTCATGGGAAAGGAAACGGGAAGGAAAGTGGGGAGAAGAGCTTTGAATGGTTGGGGGATAAGTCAACCTTAGGTATCGCTATTAATAACAACGGTGGGGTGAACAAGCACGCGATGAATAATAATAATAATAATAATAATGATAAAAAAGGAGGACAACAGTATAACAATAGCCAGCAACAACAATACCAACGAAGACAACAACAGCTTCGACTCCAGCAACAACAACAACAACAGATGCGAAGGACGAACACGAGTAGCTTGGGACGACAACAGCAACAACGGAAACCGAAACGCGGGATGCAACAATATGGTAATAATAATAACAACAACAATAACAACAGCAACAGACGTGGGAACGGTACCGGCCAACAAGGTGGATATTTCAACGAAGCTGGTATGTATGACAACTCGTACATAGGTTTCGGAGGTATGCGAGTGAACGATAATTGGAACGCGAATAATAATAAAAATAATAAAAACAACAACGCAAACGCAAACAGTTATAACTTCCAGCTTCAACAGTATCAGCAACAAATGCAACACTTGCAAATGCAGCAGCAACAACTTCAAATGCGATACAACAACGTTGCGAACAACAACAACAGCAACGGGAAAAAGAGCAAGAAGAAAGGCGCAAAGAAAGATACGCATAATAATACCATGAACGATCTGTACGGCAGTGGCAACATGATGAATTTGCCGCCATTGCAACTGCCACCGAACGCCACTCAGCAACAACGTTATTCAATGCTTCAACACCAAATGCAACAGCAACAGCACCAAATGCAACAACATATGTTTCAGCAGCAACAGCAAATGCAACGCCAGCAGCAAATGCAAAGGCAGCGTCAGGAGCACCAACAACAACAGCAAAGACAACATCACCGCCAACAAAACGCGCAACAAAAAAATTCGCACCATAAGAACACTGGTGGCGGTGGCGGTGGTACATCGTCACCTCGCGCGAAGAATAACAACACTGGATCATCGCCTGCGAGAGGTTCCAGCCGTATGAATAACGATACGACGGAAATGTTAGCTCCGTCACAACCTACGCGACCTTTAGCCGCGACGTTGTTTGAGCAACACGAAATCGCGAGGTGTACCGTGTGTGGCAAGGTGTGTAAGTCTCACCCTGGTTTTGTCGCGCACGTAAAAAAACACGCGGAAGAACATCCGGCGAAAGTTCGCGCAATGCTCGCCGCATCGAAAAAGTATCGATCCAAACAGCCGCATCGTAGCGCTGAATATCTCGAGAAAATGAACGCTGCGAACAACAATAATAATATCATTAACACTGCAAGCGCAAAAACGACTACAAAAACGACATCGAGGGCAACGCGAGCCGAGCGAAAGCAGTCACCGCATCCACGAGTGAACGAGTTTGGCATGTCTGGATTCGAACCGTACGTATCGGACGAAGAAGTGCCCACGGTCACTACCGGTCGCGCAAGACGCCAAGGTGCCGGACAGAAAATTGAAAGCGATTACGTCTATGCCGGAAACATGGAGAAGATGCGAAGAGCGCGAGAGGGAAGAGGCGCGCGAGGAATGTCGCAAGAACCATCCATGCCGCCGCCACCACCACCACCGTCGCAACTACAACAACAACCACAACAACAACACACGTCGATGCCGCCGTACGACCCGAACATTCGTTCGGATAACAACAAAAAACGAACATTCGTGAACGTGCCTCGAACGTGCGAAAAGTGCGGACGCGTTTGTGCTTCAGCCGTTGGACACGCCAGTCACGTCCGCGCGTGCAAGAAGCCGCGTCGGAGTTGAATCCATGTACTATTATATAGCATACTTTTAAAAACTCAAGACAAAGGAGAGACCCCTAAATTTCAAAGATACATTTTTTAATCAAAAAATACGCGCTTTCATCACACACACAAATATGTCTTCGAAATCCTCCTCCTCCTCCTCTTCCGCGGACTCAATCGCCCGACACTTCATCCAGAAGTATTACACAACACTACACAATGCGCCTAAGAAAGTTCCGTCGATCTTTTATTCGCCTTTTGCGCACAGGGCCACTTCGTACGTTTCGAATGGCAACAACAACAACAAAACCAAAAACGGAGGTAAAGACGCGACAACAACTTCGAAAACAAACCTAACGCTGCCCCCGAAGAACGAAGTTCAAGACTCACGCGCGTCTCTGCAATCACATTTCACTTCCCACGAGAAGTATTACATGGATTTGAACACGACGATTTCGAGTTTAGATGCCTCGGAGGTGACTTTTGTGCAAGACAAGACGCTGCTCGTGTTGGTTAAAGGAGCGTTCAGTAGCAGTAATAATCTAGGAGAGGAAAAGAGCAGAAGGAATTTTTCGCAGACGTTTCTTTTGACGACGGCGAGGGGAGGAGGTCGAGTCGAGCACGGACAATACCACCAACAGCAACAACAACAACAACAACAAGAACAACAACAGTCATACGAGTTTGTGTGTACGAACGAGTTATTACAGCTCAGCCGCGAGCATCAAATCGATAAAGGCGTTGGGACGAGAGATACGGGCGCAGACTTATACGACGGCGCGGTGAAGGTGTTTCCTCCGTCGACGCCAAAACCAGTTACGTCGACGCCTAGGAAACAAGAAGAACGGCAACAGATGGCGCCAACAACACCGATACCTGCTCCGCGCCCAACTGGAGGAAGAGGAAGAGTAGAAGGCGGTAGGCGAACATCGTTTGGAGATACGACGACGAAGCACGAGATGAAATTCATCGAGAAGCAAATCGATGCGCTTTATACGGAGAAAAAGGAACACAGGAAAGTCGACGAGATAGATTCGGAGGTAGGAAGTGGAAAGTCCCCGGGAAGTATCGATTCGAAGAAGACGCCGCCACCGGGGTACGAGAAAACGAAACCACTCGGTGATGTAAACTTGGCCGAGGCAAAGCAACAGCTTCTCGCTGAGTTGAAGCAGAAAAAGAAACCAACGCCGACCGCGCTTATTAAGCAAACGTCGTCTTCTCACGTCGTGTTTGTGAAAAATATTCATTTTCACACTCCTGCTTCGGCCATGAGAAGAGAGTTCTCCAAATTTGGCGACATAATATCGATCGATTTTGGATTCCCGAAAGACGATTTTGGAGAAGAGAGAAAGAAGTTTTGCTTCATTGAATATGCATCTCGCAGTGAGTGCGAAGCAGCTGTCGCGCAATCGAGCAACATCTTTGTCGATAGTCGCCGCTTAATTGTGCAGCACAGGACCGGCAAAGGACAACAATCGAAGTAATGGTATTAAAGAGGAGTGAACATTTTAGGGTGCTCTTATCGAACGTATGAGAGAGAGAGAGAGAGAGGGTGTGTGTGTGCGTGTTTCGCGATTTTAATCAAAAAAACCTTCACCTTTTTTACAACAGTTGATTGCACAGCTATTTACTTTCGCATATTCTGCGTAAAGTTGTTGATGTATTGATTGAAAATACCATCGCCAGTTTTCGATTGAAAACTCTCCCCAGCCCCGAACAAATTTGCTGTTGTTAGAAACATCTCCGGTATCTTCTTTTGTCCATCTGGTACCGTGGATTGAGCCGCACTCTTCGCGGACAAATCTTCCGCTTGCGCTTGAAGGAGTTTTTCCATGGTTTGCAGGGCGGCGAAGACGTGTCGGTCCTTTCTTCCTAAAGCCGTTATAGCCGATGGGAGTAATCGCGGCACGGTATCCGTGGTGAGCGCACCTATCGCAGCGTCGTCACTCACTCCTTCCTTCACGGGACTCACCACGAGTTGACCTTTCGCATCTGGAGACTTTGGAGTAGTGCCGAACCACTCGTGTTCCTTTCCAGTCGCGATCAGTTTTCTTATCGTATCCTCAGCGCGCATCCATCTGAAAGCTGGCTTTCTGCTGTCCATGAGATGAATCTTTGATAGTAAGCGCAAACTCGATAAGATATTCGCTATGTCATATAATCTTCGGATTTTCTTCTTCAACTCGTTATCGTTGAAGTCTTTCGTCGCTTTTGGACCAGTGCTGCCTTCACTCATCAACATCGCGGCGGCGGCGTCCTCCAGTCCCAAGACGCCATCTTCCGCTTCCATGAACAGCGTAATGAACTTTTGCGTCATCAAACTGAGCGATTTTTCTCTTCTCTCGGACGTTTCCTTCTTTCCAGCGGCGGTAGCTTTAGCTTTGTTCGCAGGAAGAGTAGGATCTTCTTCACCGTTTGCTACGGACTTGACACCATTAATTGCATCTTTACCGCCCGATTGAAACGGAAGTGAGTTTTCAAACACTTGCAACGAGAGCTTCTCCGGTAACTTGATGTCGAAAGATTCAGCGCCAAACTTTTCAATCTTCTCAATGGCGCTAGGGAGCCTGGAAACGCCAAACCACGCGTATTGGTTTTTGCCTTTTTTAACTACGACTTCAACAGCTTCTAAAACGTTTACGATATCGTATATTCTACGTCTTTCGACACCTAATGTCGAGCACACTTCGTCTAACGAAATCAAATTCTCGTACCCAGAGCTGTACAAGCTGAGAAACCTTTCGCACAACAACGAGAGCGACTTCGATTGACGCGTCTTTTTATTGCTATTGCTCGTAGTATTCCCGTCGATATTGTAGTCAACAACCTCCGCTGCAAATTTCTCCGTTGTCGGTGTCGGCGTCGTCATCGGATCTTTCACACCCTTTTGAATGCTTTCATTCAACTCGTCTCTTTTCGTTGGCGCCTCCATTCGCGTCGCGGCAGTTTCAACTTGAGATAATGGCGGTGCTTCTTCCGCGGTAAGAGCACCGCTTTTCTTCTTCGTTGCCTTTGTTGTAGGAGTAGACGCAGGAACATCGCCAGCAGTATTAGTATCTGAGGTCTCGCCAGCACCTCCACCGACAACCTTTCTCGCCCACGCTTTCAACAACGCCTTCTTCTCCTCTTTCGATTCCTCTTCCATCCCTTCACCTCTTTGCAACTTATCGAAAAACTTTTGCGCATGCGATCGAATTTGCACCACTGTTTTCGTTCTCACGCGTTCTTCTAGCTTTTTCCACGCTCGGCCGTACATTTTCAAACCATCCGTGAACAGTGCGTGCTCGGCGTCCGTCCACCGCTCGCGCGGTTGTTTCACCGTTGCCGAAGTCGTTTTCTTCGATGATGCTAACAATAATAACGGCGGCGGTGACGACGACGACGAGAGTGGTGCGTCTTCTGCTCTAGTATGTTCAATATCTACGCAATCAATCGTCATAGGATCTCTCGGTTGCCGTTCGTCTTCTTCTTCTTCTTCTTCTTCTTTTTCTTCTTCTACTCTTTGTTCCCGCGTCGTCGTCGTCGTCTGAATCGTCGTCGTCTCGGCGGTTGCGACTGTGGTATTCACACCGAAGCCTTCCCTCAACCCTTTCATCACCACTTCTCCTTCTTCCTTTCTCTTTCTCTTCGCGGCGACTCTTTCCTCCTCCGCCCCGCGAACGAATTGATCATCGTCTCCCTGTTCTGCATCTCTCAGCGTCGTCGTCCCATCAACATCGCGCTTCTTCTTCTTCTTCTTTAACTTCTTCTCCTGCGTGGTGGTGTTCTTTTCGTCTTCTCCTTCGTGATTTTTAAAATTTTCCCGGGAAACTTCTTCTGCTCCTGCTGCGTTTTTGATATCATCATCATCATCACGCGTTGTCGTCGTCGCCTTCCTCTCCAACAGCATCATCGTCGTAATAATAAGTATTTTGATATCGTCAAAATCCTCTCTTATATAATAAAACCGTCGTGCTCTTCTGGCTTTTTGCGTCGTGTACACGTTTCTTCAAATAATGTGTTGATGTGTGTTTTTGTGTCGTTTTTTTGTGTGCATTTTTTTGTGTGCTTTTTTGGGTGCACCAGGGAATTTTTTGGCGGCCTTTTACTCGTAAACGCATTCAAAACATCATTCTCTCTAGAGGAAAAAAGTGACAACACAAATCACACTCTCTCTCTCTCTCTCTCTGTTCTCTCTCTCTGTTCTCTCTGAAGTAATAAAAGCAAGAAAAATGAACAACGGATTACGCGTGGCTGGAGGCGTGGCCAAAAAAAATGGTGGCTCCAAGGCAGCGAAAGACATGTCAACGAGAGCGGCGTATCAAGGCATTCAGTTCTTGAAGTCCTACGGCCAACACATTCTAAAAAACCCGGCGATTGTGGATTCGATAATTCAGAAATCAGGAGCGAAAAGCACCGACGTCGCGTTAGAGATTGGACCAGGGACCGGGAACTTGACCATGAAATTACTAGAGACGTGTAAGAAAGTCGTCGCGATCGAGTACGACGCGAGAATGGTCTTGGAGTTGCAACGGAGAGTGCAAGGGTCGCCGTACCAGTCGAAATTGGAAATCATACAAGGGGATTTCATGAAGGTTGAGTTACCGTATTTCGACGTGTGCGTGGCAAACGTGCCGTATCAGATTTCTTCGCCGCTGACGTTTAAGTTGCTCTCGCATCGACCACAGTTTCGAAGCGCGACGCTGATGTTTCAGAGAGAGTTTGCCATGCGAATGGTCGCGAAGGCTGGCGACGCGCAGTATTGTCGCTTGGCGGTGAACACGCAGCTGTTGGCGAAGACGCAACACATTTTAAAAGTAGGGAAGAACAATTTCCGACCGCCGCCGAAAGTCGATTCGTCCGTGGTGAGAATCGAGCCGAGGAAACCTCCAGTGCAGGTGAACTTTCGAGAGTGGGATGGTTTAATTCGCTTGTGCTTTGGGAGGAAAAATAAGACGTTAGGGGGGATTTTTCGAACGAAAACGGTGTTGGAGTTGTTAACGAAGAACTATTTGACGTTTAAAGCAGTAAAGGTGAATTTATTAGATGATGACGCCATGGAATTAGCCGAGGAAGAGGCGAATAACAAGGAGAAACGACAGGAAGTCAAGGATCACGTGAAAGAGTTAATCGAAAAGGTATTAAACACGAACGGATACGTGGAGATGCGCTCGAGTAAAATGACGCAGGATGATTTCTTACAACTGTTGGCAGTGTTCAACGAACACGGCATACACTTTGTCGGTTAAGAGTGCGCGATAATGACAGCTTTTGTTCACGCATGCGTTAGGTGCCCGCGCGTTTAGTTTATATAGATACACATTTTAAATATAATAATATAGCAATTATACCTCCGGGTACCGGTACGTTCGAAATATAATAGTGTAGTTAGTTAAAAACAATTCGCATAGTAATTTAATCGATCAATTTAATCCAACCTTTGCAATAAATATTCAACTTGCACGTCTTTCGTCATCGGCATGATCCACTTAAAGTACAAATCCGCGATGATTTCCGGCGCGACTTTATACTTTTGGTTTTCTGGATTCGTCAAAACTTTGCTCGCATCTGGAACTTCCTCGTTGATGTCTTGCCCGTAAAACGCCGCCTTGTTCGTGACTCTCGCAACCACTCTGTCTTCCACCGCTTGATTCGTCAACAACTGCATCAATCCGTTCCCGTCTTGTTTGCGAATCAAATCAGAATATTCATCCGGTTGCGCTCTAAACTTTGCCTCCGCGACAAATTTTCCGTAATGAATCCGTCTCGATATTAATTGCAAACAGTTCACGTCGCACAAGCCGGCGGACCCGTAGTTGTTATCATCGCCGCTCTCGCACATTCCCGGAACAATATTCTCCACGTACATCTCTTTAATTCTATCGTTGATATTAATTTTCAACGCGCATTCGTGCAAAACCTCCCCAAAGTTCATCGGTGGTATGACCAACGGTGGTAAACTTTCCGGGTAAAACGCGTGTTCGTCCGGCGAAGTGTACCTTCGAATTTTCCCATCCATCTGTTCTCGTTCTCTCAACATAAACTCAATCATCGAGCTTCTCACGCCAGTTTTCGCGTCGTAACACGGCACATCGATAGAGTTCGTCTTATAAATCTTATCGTTCACTTTATACTGCGAGCGTTCGATTAACGCGAAGATTATTGAGTCTTCTTGACGAATGAGCGACTGACGAACGTTATCGAGTTTCAGTCGGTCGGACAAGTCCGCAAAGTTCGGGTCATCGATCGAACTCATCGCCGCGCATACTTTTAATTTCGACGACGACGATGATGATCTTCTTCTACCGCTGCTGCTGCTGCTGCTAGTGTTGTTGTTGTTGTTGTTAATGTTGTTGTTGTTCTTGTTCTTGTTGAGATAAACCGAGGGCGGCGAGAATCCACGACGGGAAGAAGGGAAAGAGGACGAAGAAGAAGAAGACGTCAACGACGAAGACGACGACGCTCTGCGACGACGATGCGTGGACGTGACGCTGCTTCCGCTGCTCAAACAAGAACAAAGCGCAGAAGAGGACGACATGATGATGAGAGAGAAGGAACTAAAAGTGAAGATGCGTGTTGTTCGTTTTATTAGGTGTTTTTTTCCAAAACACAAACTGACTGACTTCCTTATTAGCACTCTTTCCTTGTCATAGTATCGCACGCGCCTGCGCGCCTTCGCGACGCTTTTAATAAAAATGTATATTTATAAAGTTATTTGTACAAGGTCTCGTGTAAATGATATTAAAAATGATATATAAGATACGCAGTTGTTGTTGTTGCTAGTAGTTCTGTAACACACTATTATGATTTTATATTCGAGACGAAAGAGCGCTTCCTCCTCTCTCTCTCGTCCTTCTTTCGTTTATTTTATTATTCCCAACGCCGACCGCCTCGAGTTCGTCGAGGTGTCTTCGAAGGCCCTCCTCCATACGAAGTCGTATTCTCTTCTGCGGCAGAGCGACCTCTCTTTTGTCCCGTTTGTTGTCCACCGTACGATCCTAATCTACCACTACTTTGTCTTCGCGCCGCAGTCGACGGCGGCGGTAGATTTCTGCTGCTCAGTCTTCGTTGCTGACTGGTAGAGGGCGGTTCCTTGCTCAATTGCGAGTTACCAAACGATGGCCACATGGAAGTGACGTTTCGTTTTGCCCGTTTACCGTGGCCTAATTCTACAGCATTTACCGTGGATGCGAATCGCAGAGACGCCACGGTTTCTTCCGCGGATTCCTCCTCCGGAGCTACGTTTACAAACATGAGCGTCTTACCGTCGCCTCCCAAACATGGTGCTAAAAGATACGTCAACTTCGAATTTCTATACGGCACGTGCTTATCACCTCTCGCGATGGACGCAAAGACGTCCCCTAAACAAGAGAGTGACTTATTTATCGCGCACGCTTCTGACATTCGCGTGCCTTGGGCGCCCGAACGCTTCGTGCGCTCTGACCCGGCCAAGTCGACGAGATTCAAACATCCAGAAAGTTGCGTTCCTGTAGCAATGTGAACGCCAGTAATGTATACTAAGAACAACGTGTGCGATCGCGAAGAGTGCGTGTTCATCTCTGTCGCTTCAACGGCGCGCGCAGCAGTTGCCTTTCGGACGAGAGCTGCCGCGGCTGAAACGGAATCGATGTATTCTCTCACGACGCCCGCGACGGTTGGACATCCACCTTCCGGAGCAGTGACGATGTTATGTCGCTCGGAGTGCTTTGCGTTCGGCCCAGCTAATAAATCTCGAATTTGGTCGTTGTAGATTTCTACGTATGATGCTTCGATTTCGTACTCGTATCCTTTCTCGAGCAACTTTTCCTTGCGCTCGAGAATGGCACTCACCGCTCGTGGAATTATACCACGATCTTCGCCGTCTCCGGAACCTAACATAGTGTGCGTTTTCCCACTTCCGGTTTGGCCGTAAGAGAACAAGCACACTTTGTAACCATCCATCGCCGACGTAATCATAGACTCGACTTCCTCGAAAACTTCCGTTTGCGAGGCGGCGGCGTCAAACACGCGATCGAAATTAAATACTCTCGGTTCAAGTTCTGGAACCGTAACGGCGATTGAATCTTTGTCCAAAGCATCGACCGAGCAGTAATCTTCTTCACCAACGAACGGGGGACGCATGCGCGCGAATACCCGGACGTTTCCACGTAATTCTTGAATCTGGTTGTGCATCGCGCGTCGAATTTCTTCAGCCTCGAGTAACTGTTGCTCCATCTCTTGCAACCTGTCTGCGTTTCTCATGGCTTCTTCTTCAATCTTCTGCGCGCGTTTCAACGTCGCGTTTGCTTCCGCTTTCGCTCTTTCGGCTTGGTTCGTGAGATCCAACAACGTTTGGCTCTTTTGATCTGACTGAGATGTTCTCGACTTCAAGGACTCCACCGTCGCCTTGGATTCCTCGAGCTGTCTTGCGACTTCCTTCTCCTTTCTCAATGCGGCGTTCTTTTCCTCTTGGACTCGCAACAACTCTTCGCGCAAATTCAGCTCTGCTTGTGAGTTCACAGATGGATCAATCGCGTTCTTTGAGTGAAGGCGTTCGCGCTCTTCATCCACCGCGCGCTTAATCTTCATCTCGTATTCAACCGTCAACTTGGTAATCGCATCAGCTTTCTCACGAATAAACATCTCTTCCTTAGAGTGCATGGCAGACTGAACGGATTGTGCGATCGTATTTTCGAGTAAATTTGCTTTGGCTTCGTACTTTTTCCAGTTGGCCTTTGCAGTTTCCAACTCCTCGGAAGTCGCGGCGGGAACCGCACTCGCCATGCTCCCGGCGGCGGCGGCGGCCGCTTCCAGAGCAACAATCTTGAGGCGCTCGTTTTCGAGTGCTTCTTTCAACTCGTTGATTTGCGCTGAGTTTTGAGCAACCGCACCCGCTTGGATCTTTGCCTTTTCAGACGCTAACTGGGCTTGAGACTTTGCGGACATTTCAGCCAACGTCGCCTCGATAATCGCTTGCTTCTCATCCTCCATCTCTGCGCGCAAGTTCTCGACCGCTTCGCTGACAGCTGTCTCTCTCGCTTCCCCGGCTTTTCTCTCCAATTCGGCGGCGAGCTTTTCCATTTCGGCACGGTGCGTACGCAAAGTTTGTTGTTTCGATCTCTCCATGAAAGTCTGCGCCTCCGCTCGAAGTTGCGCTTCCAAGGCGTCGCGCTCTGCTTCAGCCTCACTGAGTAACTGCTGCCTCAAATTTTCCAAAGCGATCGAAGACTCCTTCGTTAACACGGCTCGTTGCGACTCTAACTCAGCCTCGAATGCTTCCATCTTAGATTCGAGCTGCTTGTCGAAGCGTGCCTTTGCCTCTCTCTCCGCGGCGAGCATCGCGTCTTTGCTTCGCCCTTTCGAACTCTCCAGAGCCTCTCGCACTCTTTTCCCAGCTTCGGCGTCGAATTCGGCGCGTAACTTCGCAATGTCTTCTTTGTGTTTCAATTCAGTTTCTTGAAGAGTGACCATTTTGTCTTCGGCGGATAACTCTCTAAGCGTCGCGGCTTGTTCCTCCAACCTGAAGTCTAACACCTGCGCCGCCTTCAACTCCAATTGAGACCTCAAATTCTCCTTCGCGGATTCCATCTCCTTCGCAAAATTCGCCTGTGCCACTTCCATCGAAGCTTTGTGTTCTCGTTGCAACTCTCGCTCTTTTTCCACCAGCGCTTCCTTCTTTTCGCGAGCATATTTCTCGCTCAGCTTGTCCGCGTGTTCCGACAACATCGAGGCAATATCCTTCACCGAGGATCTCTCCGATTGATCCATCGACAAAGCGTCGCGAGCTCTGTTGACTTCGTTCTGGAGCTGCTCGTTGTTCTTCTCGGCGTGTGCGAGCGCCGTTTTTGTCGCTGCAATTTCCAACTCAGCCTCGTGCGTGGCTTGCTTCAACGCCGCCTGGTGCTCGGCGGTCAATTGCGCTCTCGTCGCTTCAGCTTCTTTGAGCATAGATTTGCAAATAAGATCGTGCTTCTCCTTTTGCTCGGCTAAGCGTTGATTCAAATCTTCAAATCGCTGATTAAAACCATCCTTGGATTCACCAATCTGCTCCTTGAGCTTCTCCTCCATTTGCAACTGCCACGCCGCCTTCTCGTTTTCCAACGTCTCCCTCGCTTCTGCCGTAAGCTGTTGTTCCAAATTTTCCACGGCCAGCTCTTTCTCTTTCGCCGCTTCAGCCATGATCTTGTCAATCTCGCTTTGTAAACTCTGCTCCAACGCTTCCTTCTCCGCCAACAAAGCGTTCTTCTCTTTCTCCATCATATCAGTCGTCGAGTTCATATCGTTCACCATCATTTGCAATTTCTCCCTCGACGCGTCCATCTCCCGCTTTTCTTGCGCCCACGAGTCTCGTTCTGCCGCGTACTTTTCGTTCAAACTTTCGTATCTACCTTTCAAGTTTGCATGCTCTTCTTTCAACTCGAACAGATTGTGCTTCGCTTCTTGCGTCTCCGCTCTCGCTTGACTCGCTTCATCCAAAGCCTTCTTCACATTCTGCGAAGCTTCGGCGACGCCTAAATCCTCCATAGACTTCAACTGCTCGTACTTGTGCGTCTCTTCTTGCAACTTCTGCTCTGCTCTCATGGCTTCATCGACTTTCGATTCCGCGATGGCAATCTTTTTGTTCAAGGCTGCCATCACCGCGCTGTGCTCTTCTTCGCGAATTCGCGCGCGCTCTTGTTCCAAGTCTTCCGTAGCTTTCGACAGCTTCTCTTCCGCCTCTTGCACTTTGAGCAGATGCTCTTGCGACTCTCTCTGCATTTTCGTCAACTTTTCTCGCTCGGCGTGGATTTCAGCCAACTCTTGTTGCGTGTGTGGGATCGAGCCGGTGTTGTTCTCCGCGTTGCGCGCGGCTCTGAGCAAGTCTCGCTCGATCCTTCCAGCGCCAACGACGAATTGTTCTCTCAACTTTACCAAAGCCTTCAAAGTTTTCTTCTGCGATTGAACGTGCCCTAACAACTCTTTCATGTACTCCGGGGAACCTTTGTCAGACGTCGGTCTCCACGTGAGTAACTTCTCGATGAGCGCCGAGTAATTCTCGCCGTTGCCATCCTCCGGTTCGTACAACGACTTGCTCAAAGCTGCAATCTTCGATCGCTCTTTTGCCGCGGTGTTGAACACGAAAGTCCCGGTGTTATCGCCGTTGTTATAGTTTTGATCGTTCAACGCTCGCAAATTCGGTTTGACCGCAGATGAGACTCGCGATGCGGTTTTACTGCCCTGTTTGTCAGTTTTCGCTCGAAACGCAGACATTCTGTCGAATTTTAAATTTTTGTAGGGGAATGGTGTTGGTTAGTTTTGTCAAATTGGGTGCAAGGAGGCACGACGTGTTGATGATGATGACGACGATACCATCCCCCCAGCTAATGCGCACAGACACCAAACGCGCAAAAAACAAAGAAAGATCCGAACGCATATCGTCTTCTGTGTTCAATCGCACACAGACGACGACGATTAACATTTGCGCAAAAAGGAGGAAAAAAACGTCCGTTGGAAAGAGGGGTACAAACAAAAAAACTATCAAACTGGATTGAATTTCACGTACCTCGATTGTATCTTGTCCATCGTCTGCGCCGAACTCGGCGGCTTATTACCAGTCGCGGTGTTATTTGCATTCGCGTCCATCTCTTGCATCACTCGCGCCTTCGAGCGGGTGCGTGCGGCGGCAGAGCCACCACCACCTTCGTCGCTCATCTTCTTTTTTGACGACAACTCTCCCCCTTTTTGGGCTTTTTCTCTTTCTTTCTTTCAAAATTGAGGAGGAGACAATCTCTCTCTTCTCTTTTAAAACTCTGTGGTCGTGGCAACAAACAACAACCTTTATTCGTAGTAGTATAGTTCTTTCTCTTCGATGATGGTATTTTTAAACTCTTTCAGAGAGATGTGATAGTAGCGCGCGCGCGATGTGTGTGCGTGAGACAACTTTTGAGGACGAATCGTACGAAAAGACGACAAACAAACACACAAACGTCTGTCTCCAAGAAAAAAATCAGAGAGTCATTTTCATACCCTAAATAGTACATTCGTGGTTTTGGTCTCTCATCACTCTCTTTCTGTTGTCATACCTAATTTTAAGAGAAAGAGAAAGAGAAAGCGCGTTCAACCCGAAAGAAGAGAGCACCACGCATTAACACGCATCATTAACACAAAAGGACGCGTCGACCGCGATTCTTTATATATGTGTAATAATTGTACCTGATAATAATAATAATACTATCAATACTATCGATACTACAACGAAGATGATGATTATGATGATGTTGAGAGTTTGAGAGACCCGAGAGAGAGAGAGAGAGAAAGAGAGAACAAACAAACAAAAAATGTTTCGTCGTTTAGTGCACAGGAACCCGCCGAAAGAGGAAGAGGTACAGCAGAGAAAAGAGATTTTGAGAAGAGAACCGACGACGGGGGAACGGTTTGCCGCTGGCGCGTGCGCGGGCGCCTTATCGAGATTCTCCACGGCGCCTATCGATAGAGTAAAACTGTTGTTTCAAATCCAATCGGATGGAGGGAATTTCACGTTCCAAAAAGGCATGCAGACGACAAAAAATATCGTGAAAAATGAAGGCGTGACGGCGTTATGGCGAGGCGCAACGCCAGCAATTGCACGAATCTTGCCGTATTCCGCGACAACGTTTGGGACCTATAACATATACAACAAGTTTTTGATCAAAGCGATGTATGACGAAGACGATTTGGATTTCACGGAACAGCAAAGCGGGACGGTGTTTACGCGTTTCACCGCGGGCGCATTAGCCGGAACGACAGCGACGGCGTTGACCTACCCTCTTGATTTGTTACACGCCAGAAGTGCTGCGTTTGTGGACGGTGCTGAGTCGAGCAAACACTTAAAGCGGTTTAGCGGGTCTCTAACAGAAAGTTCGAGGGTGTTGTTCAGAGCCGTGACCACAGGGGGCGGCGTGAGAGCGCTGTACACGGGGATAACGCCGACGCTCATGGGGATTGTTCCTTACGGAGGGATCTCGTTTGCAGCGTACGAGACGTTAAAGAGTAGATTTGAACTGAGCATTAGAAGGCATCCGCAAGCGTTTGAGGACCACCCGAGAATGTTGATCGCCGGGAAATTAGCCGCCGGCGCAACCGCCGGTATGATTGCGCAAACCGTCACGTATCCTTTACACATCGTTCGACGACGATTACAAGTCGGCGGCGTTTCGAAAAACCCCGCCTCGCCGGCAGGGACGCCTGGGTGTAAACCGATGTATTCTTCGGTGTCGCAAGGCTTATTACGCATTTATCAAACGGAAGGTTTACGAAACGGTTTGTTCAAAGGTGTTACGCTGACGTGGTTGAAAGGCCCGTTGGCGAGCGCGTTGGGATTCACCGCGAACGATATATTTCAGAACATAATTCACGATGCTCGCGCGGAATTATCAAACTCGCCCCCCACGCCAACACCGGCGACGTACGACGAGAGAAAACAAATATCGAGTTTAGAAGCGCTCATCGCCGGCGCCACGGCTGGAGCGTGCGCGAAAACGACCATAGCGCCTTTAGATCGCGTAAAAATCATGTACCAAGTAGATCCAAACAGAAAGTTTACAGTAAACAGTGCGTTTGAGTTGGGGAAAAAAATAGTCAGAGAGGATGGGGTTATTGCATTATGGCGTGGGAATGGCGTGCAGATGCTTCGAGTCATTCCGTACGCGGCGACGAGTTTTTTCGCCTTCCCAAAGTATTTAGAAAAAACGACGCACTATCTGAGCGATGGAAACGAAAGTTCGGGAACGCCGACCTTTGCGCGATTCGTTGCCGGTGCGATGTCGGGCGCGACGGCGACGACGTTGACGTATCCACTCGACTTATTGCGCGCGAGATTTGCGGCAGGTGCGGAAACGCACAAGAAAGCAGCCATTGAAGATTTAGTCGATATCATCAAGAAAAGAGGGGTTCGCGGATTGGCGTCTGGATTAACGCCTACGCTTTTAGGAATAATGCCTTACGCTGGAATTTCGTTCGCCACGTTTGAAACCTTGAAAGCGGCGTCGATAAAAATGAAACAGCATGAACAAAAAGATGGCGACGACGTGAAAATGGACGAGTCCTCCTCGCGCGAGGACCTTCCGGTGACGAGCCGTTTACTATTCGGCGGTTTTGCCGGTTTATTGGCGCAGACATGCACGTATCCGTTAGATATTGTCCGACGACGAGTACAAGTACACGGACAAGTGAATGGAACATCTTCCGTCGTAAGTGCACTCGTGCACATAGGCAAAACGGAGGGATTATCGGGACTGTACAAAGGATTGACGATGAATTGGATGAAGGGGCCTCTGGCGGTGGCCATATCTTTCACGACAAACGACATGGTGAAAGCTCGAATAAAGCAGTGGCACGAAGAGAACGACGAATAGTAGAAGTAGCAGATCAGCGTTGAATTGTAAACTAGTAGGCGCATTAATATAGCAAAATATTATAAGACTTGAAAACTAAATAACGAAGTTTACCGCTTTCCCTGGAGCAATAATTCCTTTCTCGCAAACGATCTCGCCGATATCCTCCACGAGATCGTACGATAAGCACAGTTTACGCAAATTCGAAATCATTCCTGGTTCGATGACGAAATCTTGGATATCGTTGTGTAGCACGGAATCAATACCGACCCGTTCGTGAAACTTGATCGTTTCAGCAGCGACGAGCACCTTCACTCCCCTACTTTTCGCCGCGTTGCAAAAGCTCGCAGATCCGGCTCGAGACATGATTTTCCCGTTCGCGAGGACGGCGCTCGCGCCAATGCAACAAACCATGGATTGGTCTGCTCCGTCTCTACTATTACTGAAGCGTTGAAAGACCACATCCATGCCGTGCATGAGCGTATATTCGCACGAAATGTCCGCATCGAGGAGATGATTTAACGTTTTTCGTCCCTCAAACGACGGCGCGGCGTCGACTATGGTGACGCACATGTTTTCGTATCCGCTCTCTTTTGCACGTATTAATGATTTCACAACCGATTCAGAATGTCCAAACGTCACCACGTGTTGAACTTGCTTCTCCGCGTAATAGGTCGAAAGTGTTTTGACGATCGTCTCGACCGCTCTTTCGACGTATTCTTTCAAAGTATCCTCGAGATGTTCGAGCGTTTTCTTCTTTTGAGCTTCAACTGTCATCATCTCCGCGTCGTCTCTGGCTTCTTTCAATTTCTCACCTTGAGAAAGCACTGCTAAGTGCGTTTTTAACGATTTCACGGCGTTCCCCATGCTCGTAGAAATCGGTCGAGCCTCTTGAATTCTCGAAATGACGTGGTTAATCAAAACTAACAACGCTTGCGAATAGCTCCCAGATTTGTGCGAGTACGATTGCACGACTTCCTTTAAACACAACAACAGTTGACGAACTCTGTTCGTACTTCCCACGCACTTTCTCGTTTGATATGCTTCTGCTAATCTTTCCACGCACGGATACTGAAACTCGATCAAATCGTGGTCGATTTTATTTGATGTGGACGTTTGATGCAAATTGAGGTGCGAGAAATGCCGCTCGCAAAAGTGCGAATCTTTGCGCGTCTTTGTCCGAACGTCCGCGAACGATCGATGCGTCTCGTCCGTGGAACCACCTCCTACTGTCGAGGCACTCTTATCGCCGCTACCACTCGGCGCGCTACCCCCTTTACTAGTAGTAGTAGTAGTAGTAGTAGTAGTAGTAGTGCTACCACCCTTCTCTTGCTTCTTCTTCGTCGCGGCGCCGCCGCTACTCTTCTCTTGTTCCTTCGCCGCTCTTTGCGCCTCTTGCTGCGCCCTTCGTTCTGCTTTCGACGCCGCTTTTTGTAATTTCGGTTCCGGTTTCCCTTCTGAAGCCATTCTCGCCAGATGTTCTTGTCGTCTGCGTTCTTTTTCCTCAGCTTTTCGTTTCTTTTCTTCGTCTTTATCGCTCTCTGGAAGAGGAGGAGGAGGAGGAGGAGCAGGAGCACCATCAGCTTCTTTTTCTTGCACCGGCTTTTCTTCTTTCGTCTTCTTCCTCTCTGGACTTTGTTGATGCAAAGAAGACACGTTTAAGACGCTTCCAAACCCGGCCGTGATGGATGCCACCGCGGCGTCGTCGTTCTCTTCTTTACTCGTCGCGACGACATCGTTCGTACTGCTCCCAATCACCGCAGAGGACGACGACGGCGTTGTTTTTTTACTGCCTAAACCGGTGTTTGTATTCGTCGTCGCGTTCCCGTCTTCTTCGCCGATGGTAAACCCAACTTGTCGAACAATCGGTTGCGGTTTAGACGACGACGATTGGGACGACGACGGCATCTCGTATATCTTCTTCTGTGCGTGAACACAATAAAAAAGTACGACGAGAGCAGACCTTTGGAGGTTTTTTCTGACGAAGAAGAAGAGAAGAAGTCTCTCTCTTTTCAGTCCAAAAGTTTACGTCGTAACACTTCACAGAAGGAGGAACCACACACTCTAGAGACACTTAAAAGACTTCAAAAGAAAGAAGAATGATCTCGACGACGACGACAAAAACGAGAGCATCGAGACCGAGAACCTTTTCCTCGTTTCCTTTCTTCTTCTTCTCTTCCTTCTTCTTCTTCTTCTTCTTCTTCATCTTCTCTCTCGTAAAAGTGGGAGCGTTTAAAGCGCAAGATTTCAAGACGTGCGAAACGTCGTCGTTTTGTAATCGACACCGGGACGCCGCGCCGAAAGCGTATTCTATCGGGAAGTTGATCGTACCATCATCGTCATCATCATCATCAGCGTCGTCGTCGTCGTCGTCGTCGCAAGAGCGCAGTAATAGAAAGGAAGAAGACGAAGATGAAGCGTCGTTCGATGTGCTCTTAGATGATATGAAAACATCGGTGGAGATGAAACTGAATGCGTACGCGAACGGTGCCGTGCGACTCCGGTTCGACGATATCTTACACCCGAGGTACGTGCCGAAAGATGTCTTGGTACCAGAGGAAACCGTGAAGGCGTTGCAGACGAAATGGGTGGTAGAGAGGAACATGGAAAAGAACGCGGAGAGCGGGAAGACAGAAACGGTGTTGAAAATGGTTGCCAGCGGGATGAACGTTCGCGTTCGCGTAGAGCACGAAACGCCGCTGGCTGTGGTCGTGGAACGAGACGGTGTTGAAGTTATGGCGTTCAATCGAGAAGAGACGTTCGCGTTTGAGACGGTAGATGATGTGAGTGGTCTCGCTCGAGAAGGAGACAACACGGTAGAAACGTTCAACTCGCACACGGATTCGAGACCGTACGGAAACACGGCGATTTCGTTCGACGTGTCGTTCCCGAACGCGACGGACATGTACGGTTTACCGGAACGCGCGACGAGTTTGAGCTTGAAATCTACGATTAAACGACCGTCGTCGCAAGAAGAGGTGGATCAGAAACTACATCACGAATCAGAACCGTACAGATTATACAATTTAGACGTTTTCGAATACGAATCGGAATCCCCTTTTGGATTGTACGGATCCATCCCGATGTTGCTCGCGCACGGGAGTAAAAATGTAAATGGAGCCGGGAATGACGACGGTAAGGCGAGGGAGACGATATCGTCTGGCATGTATTTCCACAATCCGACAGAAACGTACGTGGATATCGTGAAAGAGGAAAGTTCGTTAGACGAGCGCACGTCGCATTGGATGGCAGAATCCGGTGCGCTCGATTTGTTTTTGTTTCCAGGAATGGATTTTGCGAGCATTCATAAAATGTACGGCGATTTTCTAGGCACGACTGCGTTGCCGCCGCTATTTTCTCTCGGATACCACCAGTGTCGCTGGAACTATCGCGACGAGCAAGATGTGGAGGAAGTGGACGCTGGATTTGATGAGCACGACATTCCATACGACGTCATTTGGCTCGACATTGAACACACGGACGGGAAAAGGTACATGACGTGGGACAGCACAAAATTCCCAACGCCGGAACGCATGATTAACGATATCGCAGAAAAGGGGCGCAAAATGGTTGTCATCATAGATCCTCACGTAAAGAAAGATGACAAGTATCCAATATTCAAAGAGGCCGAGTCGAAACAGTATTACGTGAAAAAGAACGACAAAACGACAGATTTCGACGGCTGGTGTTGGCCAGGCTCTTCCATGTATTTAGACGTCACAAACCCGGACGTTCGTTCGTGGTGGGCGTCTAAATTTGCCTTGGACTCGTATAAAGGCTCGACGCCTGATTTATACGTGTGGAACGATATGAACGAACCGTCCGTGTTCAACGGGCCAGAAATTACAATGCAAAAAGATTTGATCCATCACGGCGAGGTCGAACACAGAGAAGTGCACAATGTTTTCGGCATGTATTATCATATGGCAACGGCAGAAGGTATCGAAAAGAGGCAAAATGAACGACCATTTGTTTTATCGCGCGCTTTTTTCGCGGGGACGCAAAGAATAGGTCCGATTTGGACTGGCGACAACGCCGCAGATTGGGAACATCTCAGAGTCTCCGTTCCGATGGTCTTGACGCTTGGACTTACCGGGTTACCATTCTCGGGCGCAGACATTGGTGGTTTTTTCGGCAATCCTGATTCTGAATTGCTCGTTAGATGGTATCAACTCGGTGCTTTCTATCCTTTCATGCGTGGACACGCGCACATTGACACGAAACGTCGCGAGCCGTGGCTTTTTGGTGACGAAAATACAAACTTAATTCGCGAGGCCATTCGAAACCGGTACCGATTGTTGCCTACGTTTTACGCGCTCTTCGATGAAAACAGTCGATTAGGCACTCCAATCGTGCGGCCGTTGTTTTATGCATTCCCAGATGACCCGAGAGTCCTTCGCAAAGATGATTGCTTCATGCTCGGCGACGCGCTGCTCGTATACCCAGTCATGGAAGCCGGCGCTTCCCAAATTGAAATATATTTACCAAAAGGCGTTTGGTACGACGTCGATACGAACGAAAAGCACTTTGGTCCAAAAGAGTTCATGAAGAAAGTCACCATGCGCGACATTCCGCAGTTTCAAAGAGGTGGTAGTATTCTAATCACAAAGGAACGCGCGCGTCGTTCTACGAAGGCTCAACGAAACGATCCAATCACTATTTCCATCGCCCCGGACGAGAAAGGCGAAGCGCGAGGTGCGTATTACAACGACGACGGCATATCGTTCGCGCACGCGTCACCGAGTGGACGCAACAGGAAGAAACTGTGGTGGTCTCGTTACGCCCTCGCGACGAGCACATATGACCCGGTTTCATCAAAGGTACCATTTTTTATCGACGAAACCGAAGTAGAGCGCGTGCGCGTATTAGGAGATGACGAATTAAACGCGTCATGGAAACAAGCAAACTTAAATCCGCCTAGATCGCCACAAAAGAATACCAGCGACGTGGCTTTTGAAAGCAACGGCGTGCTGAACATTAACGCGCCGTTTTCGTCCATGCACGGCGTCTTTGTCATAGGATTAGTCAAGTAATTTATTAGAATAATACAATAATACTTCAATTGTATTTTGTGTATGCCGATACTCCTCAAACGCACACACGAGAGAGTCCGTGCATCACTCTCTTTCTCTCCTCAAAAAAACAAAAGATGGATACGCGAATTGTACAAACACAATAAAACAAAACAAAAGAGAAGAAGGAAGATATACGAACGCCGATGATTGCGGTTGCTTCCACCTCATCACGAGGAGGAGTGACAGTTTCATCATCGGCGTCATCCTTCGATCGTGCTTCGCTCGTCTCGCATCACGCTGCTGCTCATAAACATCAACTCCGTCGAGGAAGAACGCAAAGATTAAACGTCGTCGTTCACGAGCAACACGACAAAAGCGACAACGCTGGACAACAGTCACCTTCCTCGTCGTCGTCAAATCTAGGGTCGTCTAAGGACGACCGCGGCGAGGATGATATCAGCACACGTTTTCGCGAATCGAAGATGAAATCGAAATCGTCAATGTCCGACGAAGACAGAGAAGAGGCTTTGGAACAAATGCGCGAATTGTTTATCCAACATCCAAAGGAAGGGAAAGTAGTGAACGAACTCGTCAAACAATTGAGAAACTACTCGCGACGCGACATAAATAAGAATAATAACGCAATAAAAGAAGCGCTGAAGGCACTGGAAGTACACAACGAGAGCGTCGAGGAGAAGAACTTGAGTTCAGGGACGTTGACGACGTGGGCAGTTTTACTCGAAAGCGAGAGAAACTATAAACTCGCTCGCGAAAAATTCGCTCTCGCGTGCGCGGTAGACTCGAAGAATTTCGCCGCTCCGCACGCATGGGGTATGATGGAACAGAAGAGAGGTAATTACGACAAGGCGAGGAAGTTGCTGATGAAATCTTTGGAAATAACGCCGAGGTCTACAACGTATAACGCGTTGGCAAATTTAGAAAATCGAGTCGGAGATAGAAAACAGGCGAGGAAGTATTACGAGAAATCCATCGAGAAGCAATCCGGGCGAAACGCCAATGCTTCAAGTTCAGGATACACGCAATTTGCGATGTTTGAAACTTCGTGTGGAAACTTTGACAAAGCGGAGGAACTGTTCGAGCGAGGATGGGCTCTTCTCGAATCGTCGAAATCTTCATCGTTCTCGTCTGAATCGGTACATTTATTGACGAATTGGGCAGACTTATTGAGTAAGCGCATGTTGACGCTGCAAAATCAAACTAATTCCGAGGTTAAGGATGTCGTGAATGGTAGAAATGGTAGCAGTAAGAGTAGCAATAGTGATAGCAACGATTCTATTAGAAAGGTATTCGAAGAGCGTGTGAGCGAAAAATTTAGATTGGCGGCAAAATTAAATCCAAGCAGAGCGGAAACTTATACGTCTTGGAGTTTGAGTGAGAGGGCTTTTACGAGTAAATTTGATGCGAGTGATAGTAATAAGCGTTCGGTAACATCGCGCGAGTACGATATCATAACGGAGGGTATTAGAAGATGTCCTGGAGAGTCGAAACTTTATTTAGCAGAGGCGATGTATTTGCGAAGAGAAAATAGAACAGAAGAAGCGTTGGAAAAACTCGAAGTTCTTAGTGAAAGATCGTTCGGGAATCAGCTGGACGCTGGAATGTTTGACCCGCACGTCTGGCACGCTCTCGGGATGTGCAAAAGCGATTTGTTCGATTTCGAAGGAGCTGTTGAAGCTTTCGAGCGCGGGTCACGGGCTCGAAAAGACGGGATTCTTAATTTACCGTGCATCACTGCTGAGGCGCACGCTGAGTTTATCAACGGCAACGTGGGACGCGCGCGACAGTTATTCATCCTAGGACGCGACGAGTGCATGCAACAAAAGAGAGTTCCACCGAGCGCCCGAGCGAGCCGACGGGAACGATCCACTCACAACAGATTATGGGCGCTGCTCGAAAAAAGAGCTGGAACGGAAGATGCGACTCGTGCGTTATTTGCAGCCGCGGTGAAAGAAGATAGATCCGATGCAACCGCGTGGATGCAGTGGGGCCAGTGGGAAAAACGCGTGCAAGGTCCTGAAATAGCGCGAGATATGTTTAGAAACGGACTAAAAAGCGGGACGACACGTTTGTCAGGATTTCTGTATCAAGCGTGGGCGCTTCTCGAGCAAGAAAGCGGCAACGACGACGTCGCTAGAGAATTGTTTACCGATGGGTGCAAAGCGTGCAGTAATTTTGCCGAACTCTGGCACGGCTACGCTGCGTTTGAGGCGAATTGTGGTAACTATTCTCGTGCTCTTGAAATTGTTTCCGAAGCTGAATCCAATGGTGTCTCCACGCACGAACCTCTCATGCAACTCGCGGCTGATTTGTTACGGTTAAGCGGCGATATCGAAGGCGCGAACCAAAGAGTCCGTGAGCTAGATGATATGTTCAACGCAACAAACAGAGACGTCGACAATCCAGGGAGGGAAGTTATTTTATAAGCGGGTCGTATGCGGTTACACTTTAGGATTTGTATATTTTTGCTCTGGCAGTGAATCAAATTTCTAATCATTTACATCTATTTTTATCTTGATCGTAAGTTTGTCGGTATTCCTTCTGAATCCCATTCGGCGATAGGTTTTCTCGAGCTTCCCAGCGGCCCCACGGTGGTTTCAATGTCTTCCTTGACACCAAATTTCTCAATGATTTCTCGAATTTCATAACTCAAAACCGTCTTCTTTTCGCTCGCGAGAACGCGTCGCGCGAGTTCCTCGATTGCCGGTCTCTGTCTTTTTACAAACTCCATAGCTTCGTTTCGACTTTGGCGCATAATGTCTCGAATTTCAAATTCGGCCTTCGAATACATCTCTTTATCGACATTAGAAAGGAGATAACCTCTTCTTTTATCTTTCAAGAACGTTGACAATTCGAGCACATCGTAATTGATCGAAAGCGCAAAGTACGAATCTTTCACGTCAGACATGCCAGCTTCGTGAACCATACTAATGGCGAGTTCACGAGCTCGCCCATCGTACGCCGCCGAAGCTTTGGAGTTTTTATCGAAACCGTAGTATAATTCCTCAAAGCAACCAGCAGAGTAAGCTACTCGCATCAGTCGGCGATGAAACGATTTGGTAAAAATTTTCGTTCGATCGTTGTCCGGTTCTGAGAGCAAACAAACTTGACCGGTGGTGTTGGATTCGCGCGCCAAGACTGTGACGAAAGATACTCTTGCGATGTCAGGCACGTGCATTTCGTAGGCGATAGCCGCTGCAGAGTGAATCAACGCCAAGCGCTTTTCGTTTTCGGGACCGATGGTGAACGGCAACAACTTCCCCATTATTTCTATATCCAAGGCAGTTCTAAAATCGGCATTTGTGAGCGACTCTCGATTGTCCTTCGCCGCTTGCAAGCACGCCATATTCACGACTTGAGCGAGCTGTGCACCTGAAAATCCGTCCATTTCTTCCGATAACGTAACCCAGTCGATTTCTTCCGCTAATTTTTTATCTTTACAGTGAACTTGTAAAATTGCCATTCTTCCTTTAAACTCTGGTAAAGAGACAACAACTTTACGATCGAATCTACCGGCTCTGACGAGCGCAGAATCTAAAACGTCCGCTCTGTTCGTAGCAGCAATCACAACAACTTGCGTATCTGTAGCAAAACCATCGAGCTCGACCAACATTTGGTTCAACGTTTGATCTCGCTCGTCGTTCCCTGAACCACCTCCACCTCGAGGTCTTCCAACCGCATCGAGCTCGTCGATGAAAATAATCGACGGCGCTTGTCTCTTGGCTTGCGCAAACAAATCTCTCACGCGAGCAGCCCCTACACCGACAAACATCTCGACAAACTCGGAAGCAGTGATGGAAAAAAACGTGGCGCCAGCTTCACCGGCGACGGCACGGGCGAGAAGCGTCTTCCCGCACCCCGGAGGACCCGTTAACAAGACGCCTTTCGGCGTTCTCGCTCCCGACGCTTTAAATTTTTCAGGTTTCAAAAAGAAATCGACGACTTCAGTCAATTCAACCTTGGCCTGGTCGATACCGGCAACGTCTTCGAAGAGAACTACTTTACTGTCGTGATCGCGCATGGCCATCTTGGAATTCAGTTTCCCTTTCTTCATCTTACGTCTGGAATCTTTTCCCTCTTCTTCTTTATCGCCGTCTTCTTTTTTCTTCTTCTTTTTATCTTCCGTATCTTTCTTCTCCTCTACTGCTTCCTCTTGCCCTTGTTTCGTTCGCGCTTTTACGACTCTCGCACCTAGCTCTAAAAATGCATTCGCTTTTGGATCGAAAATTCCAGCTTCGCCTCTTTCTTCGCTTTCTCGCGCTTTCTTGCTCAACTTTCGCATTTGCTTTTCTTTCTTCATTTCCGCCTCTTGTATCAAACCCGCTTGGCGATTCTGAAATTCTTTTTGCAATTCCTTATACCGTTTGGCGTCTTTCCCTTCTTTATCTTTTAACCCAATCATGGAATCTTTGATGCGAATGAGCATCGCGTCTTCTTTTTCCATGGCGGCACGCTCTTCGTTTTGACGATCAATCTCTAACAATCTTTGTCGATCGTCCCAATCTTCTTGGAAACGCGTCATGTAGAAAACGGCGCCCCAAATTACAAAGATCAAAAAGCCGGGAATGAAGTAATTGCTCGCAAAACCTGTTTTCGCATCCACTGAACTTCCGTCTGGAAGCACAGTTTCCAAAGAGAACGTGCTCTCCTCTTTCAACGGCATGGGATTAATCTCGAGCATTCTGAAAAGGTCTCGAAGTTCTCGACTGTCTAGCGTCGGCACTTGACAAACCGCGAGTCTACCGTCCGGGTATATCGCGTAATATCTCGCTATTTGACCGATAACGTTTACGTATACCTCGTCAATTCTTTCCTCGATTAAATCTAAACAAAACCTTGAATATGCGATGGATTGCCTGTGCTTTTGAAGCTTCGCACGACCCATTTGCGTAAACTGCAAGTCCTCGATAGAGAGCTTCTTTTGGTTTCGTAAATACGGATTCGAGGACGCGTCCCCGGGAATATAGGAAGACTGTGGTAGATACCGTGGCATTCTCGCGTTTTGACCCCAAGAGCCTACTTGCAAGTGCCCTCGATCCGATCGCGCTCTCCAATACTCGTACGCTTTTTTCTTTTGCCTTTGAAACCAACGCACGCCCCCGAACGAAGGATCGGTCAAAATCGTTTCCCCTTTCGTACTTCTCTTCTTCGGCGACGTGGAGGAGGACGATGCTTTCTTCTTTCCAGTTGCATTCGTCGCGCTTTCGCCCGCCGAAGACGAAGAAGGAGTAGAAGAAGAAGGAGCTGACTTTTTCTTCTGTTTCTTATCCCCCGATGCCAATGATCCCTTTCCCTTTGTCTTGGTCCCGGACGATGATGTCGACGTCTCTTTCGAGGCACCGTCGCCTCCTTTACCGCCGAACAACGCGTTCACATGTACTCGTGCGCGTCCTCTTCCTCCTCGTCTGCTCCTTTTCGACGATGATGAAGGAAAAGAAGAAGGAAAAGGAGAAGAATTTAAACGAGAAGACGAGGAGGTTTGACGGCTGCTCCAAACTCCAGGACGCTTCGAAGTTGACGACGCTTCTCCTCGGAGCGGAAGCGCAGGCACGCCACCTAACAGCATCGGAGACGATACCGACATGATGTTTGTGCGTGCGTGTGTCTATTTCTTTCCCTCTGCTATTACGACTACTCTGTGTAAAATATAGATAAAGCGCGCGCGCCGCCGTCACACCACAACAACTCTATTTATTTTATGGAGCAAAACGCGAAGAGGAAGAGGGACAGACAGAAAGCACGTTCTCCTTTTCTTTTTCCCTTCTCGAATCAGGGTTTAGCACACAGTTTCGCAGAGAAATCTTCTCTTTCGAAAAAAGAGAAGGAAATCGTCGTCGTTTTCGATATTTGCGTCTGTGTCTGTACACACGCCTCCTTCACACCACCTCACAACTTTAATTGAAATACGATTAAGGATAACGATGACATCAACAGTAGCGTCGATGGCGTCGACGTCGGCTTTTGTCTCGTCGAAGACGACGACGACGATGAGAAAAGGAAAGCGCGGCGCGCAAAAGAAGTCAACCTTCGCACCACCTCCTCCAAGAGTCGTTTCGGATAAAGAAGAAGATTACATCAACAGCATTACGGCGCGTGATGATGCTCGTCCTTTGATGGACAAAGATGGGGATAAAAACGAAGAAGAGAGCGCGTCGTCGTCGTCACCATCTCCTTCTTCGTCTTTGTTGAGGAGAAGATTTGCGGCGAGCGTGTGTGCAGTGTCCGTTTCCGTGATGATGGGAGGAGGCGGATTTCTCGGAGAGGATATCAACACCAACAACGTAGCGAATGCGGCGACGATTAATCTTCTCCCTCCTGATTTGGAGAAGAGAAGAGAAGAAGAGGAAGCAGCATCATATGCGCGAATACGTAAATTGGAAGAAGAAATTATCGCGGAAGAGAATCGGATAAGGGCGGGAGAAATGAAAAAAGTTACCGCGGTGAACGACGAGTTGGCGCGAGTGCGAGAACAAGAGATGAAAAAAGTGGACATCTTGAACGCTGAAGCTGACTCGTTCAAGGCACAGCAAGAAAGAATCGAGGCGAACTCGAGAGATGCCGTCGCAAGAGGTGAAGCTTTGTGTGTCACGCCGTCTGGAATAGACATCGTTGGGATCACGGAGCTCTTAGCGCTCATCGGCGCCACGGCTTCGGGGATTCGAGCGAGACAACAGAAGATTATCGTGGACGAGTTGAATGAAAAGCTGAGAGCTATTAACCAGTCGCTGACTGCGAGAAGTAAACGCAATCCAACAGGTATGGGTGCGTCGTTAGGGTACGCCGGGGCGCAAATGGCAGGGACGCCAGTAGACTCACCAATGTCGGCTTCGATGTCAGAACTGGCCTCGGGTAGCAAAGACGAAGCAGCGATAAAAGACGACGGCGATGATGCCAGTAAGGGAGGAAAGAAGACAGACTTTGCCGTCGGTCCGGAAGACTCCGTGGATGATAGCGAATATGACGAGACGAGAGTGAACTTGAAGAAAGGAAGACAGCTTTTGAGAGAAAAAAGTTACCAAGAGGCGATATCGTCGTTTGAAAAAGCTTTGGCGCTTTCGAGAATGAACGGCGATCAAATCAAAATGCGACGCGCCGTTCGAGGTCTTGGCGCTACGAAAAAAGCGATGGGCGAGCTTTCAGACGCGATTAAATACATGGAAGAAGTTCTCGATATTTCCAAAGCGATTAAAGATTACACGGGCGACATGGACGCCGTCGGATCCATCGCGGATATGTACACCGAGCTCGGCGATTTGGAAAAAGCCGGGGAGTATTACGACATGTACCTGAGCAAGATCAACGACGCGAGCGTGGATTACGACGACTAGTAAAAACTTTGTACACATACAGCCACGACGACGACGGACGCTCTTTTTATCATCACACACTTTTACTGTTGTTATGTTCATCATTACAAAGTCACACTATAAGTTTTCACGAAAATTTTTGTTGTTTGTTTTGTTCGTTTCCCATATGACGTGGACATTTTTTGGAAAGAACGTGACGTACACATCTTCACAAAGGCAACGTCGACACTTCTTTAATCCTACAGAAGTAGTACACACACACACACCACGCAACCGCATTCATCAGGAGCGAAACAGAGATACTAAGAAAGGCAACATAATGGCTTCCGATGGCTGTCAACCCATGGAGCGCTTCTCCAAGAAGAACGGCTTCACCGCCTCGGGTTCCGATGGGTCGGCGCAGAAATCCTGGGCCTCCTGCCCGAGCTCCATGCGACAACAACAAAACTATCCAGGAACGCACCAATACTCTTCTGGAGGAGGAGGAGGAGGAGGAGGGTACGGTAGCAGTACTGGTGGATATTCCGTCTCCGGGTACGTGAATGGATACAATCCAACCTTGCCGGCGTATCCTCCAACTCGAGCGCAAATCGAGCAGATGCAAAAAAATGGACAACAGTTTTTGCCGCCACCGGGGCAGCAGTTTTATCAAGGAGGGAGAAAACCAACCGCCGTGTGGGACGGACCTGCGCCAGCTGGAGATCCGAACAAACCGAAACCAGGAACGCCTTATTACTTGAAAACGCCAGAAGAATCCAAATTTGATCCGAGCGTCGAGCAAGAGTCAGTGGCGCTCGGCGGTGGAGCAAACGGATATCGATTGCCTATGTTTGGATGCGTCCCAAAAAACGCGAGCAAGTGTTTGAAGTATGAGTGCGTGAGACACGTAAGGTGCGGGTCATCCAAAGAAAGCGAAGACTTAGAGTTGGCGAAGAGTGCGATCGCATCTTCGTCGAGACCGCGAGAGTCTTTGTTCGTATCTGCTGTGTTGGCGTGCGACGAGTGGGGGAAAGTCGAAGAAAGTTGCGACGCCGTGTTGTCGAAACTCGGTCTAGAGTCCCTCGATTTGTTCTCCATCGAGTGGCCCATGCAAATGGACAAGTCTGTGACTCTCGGACACGCGTGGAAGCAAATGGAGGCGCTCGTGTCGAAAGGTAAAGTGAAATCTCTCGGGGTGTGTAATTTTTCAGTTTTGGCAGTTGAAAATCTCGTGAAAGCGTGTGAAATCAAACCGGTCGTGAACGAAGTCGAGCTGCACCCGATGCTTTCGCAGAGAAAGCTCGTCGGCGTGTGTCGCAGATGGGGATTAGCGCTACTCTCCCGAGGGTCTATTTGTGCTGGTGTGAAAGAAGTGAGAGAACACCAGCGCTTACTCGACGCCTCCTCGGCGGCGGATGAAAGTGACCCGAAAGATATCAACTCCATTTTGACGAGATGGTCGATTCAAAGAGGCGTTGCTGTCATTTTGGACGAAGCTATGGAAGATTCTGAAGTCGAGGCTTGTTGTAAAGCGGCTAAATTTCGTTTGAACAACGCGCAAAAGGTGTGCATCGATTCAATGGAGCCAATCGCGAAGTTGCAAGGTAAACATAGATTCATGAAAGGACCGGAAGGCTTTCAGTTCGACGATCCATTCTTAGGAGGGTTAGCGCGACCTGGACTCGAGGTCAATCCGCTTTAAAAAGTAGAACTATTATTATTGTTATTGCTATCATTATAATGTAATTCAAACAGCATCCTACCAGTACATATTTATATTCTCAATGCGCTATTAGGTCGTATACTCAGCGTTAATCTTGACGTAATCGTAAGACAAATCGCAACCCCAGGCTTGTCCGTAGCCGCTTCCATTTCCAACTTCAATGTCAACAACTACGGTACCGTGCTTCGACGTTGTTTCCTTCAAATACGTCGACGCTTTTTTTTCGTCAAAGTCTACCGGTTGTCCATCTTTCATCAGCGTAATGCCTCCCATTGCTATGTTCAAACGATTTTGATCCAAAGCAGACTTCGTCTTGGCGTAGCCCGCCGCACAGGCAATTCTTCCCCAGTTCGGATCGTGGCCAAATATAGCCGCTTTCAAAAGAGACGAGCAAATTACACTTCTTGCTATGGTGCGTGCGTCCTCGTCATCTTTTGCGCCCTTGACATTCGTTTCAAAAAGGCACGTGGCGCCTTCGCCGTCCCACGCAATTGCTTTAGCCAAACCCAAGTTGATAGCGTTGAGCGCTTCCTCAACCTGTTTCGCCTCTGGGGAATTTTCATCGGTTATTTGCTTCATGCCACTTCTACCGGAAGCAAAACAAACGAGTGAATCGTTTGTAGACGTATCGCCGTCGACAGAAATCTGATTAAAACTTTTTGTCCCCACGCGCTTGACCATTTTCGTCCAAACATCCGGCGAAACGTTGGCGTCCGAGGTGACCACCGCGAGCATCGTGCCCATGTTGGGGTGAATCATCCCACTCCCTTTCGACATGCCTCCGAATTTCACCTTCGTTCCATTGATGTCCACTTCAATGGCGAGCGTTTTTCGAACAACGTCCGTCGTGCAGATGGATGTAGCAGCCGCCATGGACGCCGCGTCGGATCGTTCGAGATGTTCTCCCAACGCTTGGATTGCCGGTACAAATTTATCCATTTTAATTCTGCGACCGATAACGCCAGTTGACATGAGTAAAACATCCGAAGAATCGAGTCCGGTGACGTCAGAGACCGCTTTGGCGCACGTCATGGCATCCTCGTCGCCAAGAACACCAGTCGCCGCGTTCGCTTGTCCTGCGTTGATCAAAATAGCTCTCGAAGTCGATTTCACCTCCAATTGTTTTTTACAAAACTGCACCGGCGCTGCACACACGGCATTCAGCGTGAACACTCCAGCGCACGAGCACGATTCGTCGGCAACGATCAAAGCGCAATCTGCTCTAGTGCCTGATTTTCTTAAACCAGCTTTGTAGGCTGAAACTTGAAACCCTTCCGGCGCGGTGACGCCGGCGTTTGGGATGACTTTCCACGGACCGTTTGGTAAAAGTTGTTTCTCAATCGGAGCGTGCGCGAGCTCAAAATCTGGCGACGAATAATCCGGTTTGGTCGTTGAAGCGGCATATATTCTCGTTGGCGTTGCGCATCGTTGAACACCGACGCCTTTGTTGCCACGACGAAAGGGAGAACGCGCAGAAGAGTTTCTCGGCACAAGGCAACTTTTTTCAACTGTCACTTTCCTCATCCAAGAAGAAAAAGAAGAAGAAGAAGAAGAAGAAGATAGAGAAACAGAAGTCGAGGTGCTGTGCATCATCATTGAATTCAATAGCCCTTCCTAGATAGGTACTCTACGATTGGTTTGAACGTAAAATCGACGCTTTCGTTCCAAATACGTTTCGCTTTAGCCTTTGCAAATTTACCAAAAACAAATCCTTCTTCTTCCTCTTCTTCTCTCGTAGTTGTAGAAGGGTTTCCCAAAGAAGATTTTAAAGACGAAGGAGAAGGTGGAGGTGGACTTAAAAATGAATCCGATAACTCCGAAGTTGATCGCCAAAGCGTTCTTTGCGTCTGAACGCACGCTACAGAGCCGCCTACGAGGCCGATGAAACTCCACAAAAAGCGTTCGCTTCGCGCGATCGTCATTGTGACGAAGAACAGGAGAGTGTTTGTGTGAAATAAGTTGAAGAAAAGTTTTCATGAAAAAATAAGCAACAACATTTCAGAGAATTGGGTGGTGATTACAACAAGAACTACTCTCTCTCTCTCTCTTCTCTTTTCTCTCTCTAATACTCTTCGGCTACCGCGAACGGGTTCTCGATTTCTTTCAACCCATCTAACGGCGATACGACCATAACGCTCGTCCCTCTGGTCACAATCAATCCTAAGTTTCTCGTTTCGTCCGTTATTCTCAACGGGTCGTCCACGTCTCGTAAATACTCTTTCGTTTCGTCGAGAACGAGATTCAAGAGCTGATCGAATCCTTTTAAAATGCCTTCTACCTCTCTCCCTCCGGAAAGTTTCACTCGCACGCCTTTGTCGATGTACTTTCCTAAATCCAAAACGGTTTGTTTGTGTTGCGGTGTCGTGTGTTGTTGTTTCTGTTGTTGTTGTTGTGTATCACCACCTCCAGTTGTCGCCATTTTTATTTTGATGCGGTGGTGTTTTAGGAAATGTGAGTTGTGAGGATGTTTTTCTTGTGTTTCGTCAATAAAAAAACAGCGGCGTTCATCAGAGCGCGACCTTTTACTGTGTCGTATTAGAAAAAGGTAGTGGAAGATGGTGGACACGACGCCTTCCGTTATGTCTGCTCTCG
>Ga0255765_1000846_pt1 | contig 40270 bp, 25 predicted proteins | sample 041ome_8_FD_179965 | JGI IMG/M metagenome (GOLD analysis project Ga0255765, IMG submission 179965) | Coastal salt marsh microbial communities from the Groves Creek Marsh, Skidaway Island, Georgia - 041407BS metaG (version 2) | ecosystem: Environmental > Aquatic > Marine > Intertidal zone > Salt...
AGGAAAGAGTTGGCGAGGGACCACCCGGAGGCGAAGTTTAGAAGCGAAAAGTAACGCGCTCGATTCGACGAGAAAGACGAGGAGGAGGAAGGAGAAGAAGAAAGAAACAAACAAATTGTACGATTATAAACTATCACTAATTCATGGAATAACACTTGTATTTTAAGAACGATAAGAATAAACTATATTAAATAAAAAGAGACGTCATGTATTTTACTTTCCTTTTACGGTTGTTCACGAATCCATCCCAAGAGAAAGTTATTCGCCGGCATCTCGTGTATTTCGTTCAGTTTCAACCCGTGCGTTTCCCCTATGGCCTCTAACTCCGATATGTCCCTGATACCAAATCTCTCGTCTTTTTCTTTCATGCTTTTATCGAACCGCTCGTTCCCTTCGCTCGTGTACTTCCCGTCCACGTTGAACGGCCCGTAGATGTAAAGAATACCTCGTTTCGCCAACACCTTTTCGCTCGTCGCGAATATCCCTTTCGTCGTTTCGATCGGACTTATGTGGCATATATTCACGACTAAAACTAACAAGCACGCTCCAACGACTGCGTTTAAATTATCTACGATTAAAGCGTCGACGATATCGTCTCTCGCGTCAAACGTCACCGGCGGGAGAAGCACGTTGTCAATCGCCTTCACGTTTTCTTTGATATTTTCAAAGTACTCTTCGCTGATGTCGCTGAGAACAAAATCGATGTCTGGTAACTGCGGAGCGATGACGGACGCGTGCACGCCTTGACCAGAGCCTATTTCAAACGCGTAGTGTTGTTGTTCTTGTTGTTGTTCGTGTTGTTGCGCTTGTTGGTCATCATCATCATCGTTTATTGCTGTCGTCGTTACGCTCTTCTCCTCGCGCTGTATCTCCAACAACCGCGGAACAACTTTCCCGGCGATGTGCGGCGCGTTGCGCTCCGCCGCGGAGGCGCCCATTTTGACGTTGTGTAAATCGTTCGACGGCGCGGAAGAAGAGGCCATTGTTTTAACTTTTATCTCGCGAGTAGTAGTAGTAGTAGTCGTCGTCGCGCGGGAGGACGGGATCGAAGAAGAGGGATAAAGGCCGCGATAGAGCGCGAGGTGCATTTAAAGTGAAGACGGGGGGGCAAATTCATCATAAAATTTTAGGGGATAAATCGCGCGTATCTGAAGACAAGGAGACAACTCTCTCCTCTCTCTGGGAGGTACGCGCTCGAGAGAGAACGACAGAGAGAGAGATGCGTCGTCGCTTTGCTCGCTCTTTGGTGGTGGTCGTTTTACTGTTCGTTTCGATCGCTCGCGAGAAGAGCGTCGCGAGTGGTGCGGCGTCGCGTTGGATCGATTCTGATTCTTCGATTGGAACGCGTCGAGATGTGGCGACCGCGGACGAACGCGTCGAGAACGAACGGTCGATTCCTTCGACCTCGCGGGAAAAGGAGGAGGAGGAGGAGGAGAGCAGGGTAGAGAAGACGAGACGTAAACCGTTGATGCTTAAGAGCAACGGCGGTAGTGATGGTGCTGATAAAAAGCCAACCTATCACACCATCTTTAGCACCGAATGCAACACCTACTTCGACTGGCAGTCTCTGGGTTTGTATTACTCTTTCAAGAAGGTGAAACAGGAAGGCGCGATCACGCGGTTGATGGCGTGCGATCTGTCGCCTCCTCCTGGACTAGATATTGTTCCGAACACGCACGTGCATCCGAACTACGCGAAGCACCCGGTGACAGGGGATAGGTATTCGGCGTATAACAAACCGTATTCGATTATGCACTGGATGGAACACGCGAAGCCGACGGAGGATTTTATAATCGTGTTGGATGCAGATATGGCGTTTCGGAGGTCAATGGATGCAGAGTTGTTGGGAGTTGCGTTGGGAAATCCCGTAAGCGCGCATTATGGGTATTTAGTTGGGATCTTCCCGAAGAATCACATGGGGGTGAAAGCGAGGGTGCCGAACGTAGAGGGCGCGCAGCAAGTCGGCGGGTTTACCGTCATGCACAGGGACGATTTAGAACCGTTAGCGCCGAGGTGGTTGTATTGGACTGAACAGGTAAGAAATGATCCCGATTCTTGGGCGAATACCGGGGACGTGTATAATCAAAACGGCAGGGCCGGGCCGCCTTGGATTTCAGAGATGTACGGGTACGTCTTTGCCGCGGCGGAGAGGAAGCTGAAGTTTTCCGTTTCGGATTCATTCATGTTATATCCAGGATATATGCCACCGAAGGATGAACGGTTTCCTGTGGTTTTGCACTATGGAGTAACGTACAGAGTGGACGATTATGCGTTCGATAAACACTGGTACCAAGGGGCGGACATGACATCGTGTACGAAAGGAAAGATGTTTGAGAAGCCGATTACGCTCGGAGAGGTAACTTCAAGAGAAGGGACAATGATGCGAAGGCGAGACGAGATCGCGTTGATTGTCGCAGAGACGTTGTATAACAGTACAAAAGAACGAGCGCTGAAAGTGTGCAAGAGAACGGATTTGGATTTTAGCAAGCCGAGGCAAAGATACGATTGCAAGTTAGTTGAGAACAATATTTTGCGATGTAAACCAGTGTCGAAGGAGGTGATTGAACAGAAAAAGAGAGAAGAGGAGCTGCGAGGTGCAAGCGGTGAAAGTTCGTGTAAGGATAATAACAACCAGTGTTGCGCGTGGGCGAGCACTGGTGAGTGCACGAATAATCCCAATTACATGACCATTGAGTGTCAGTTGAGTTGTAACTTGTGTCCAAACACGGAGTGCGAAGACAGTTGTTGCCCGCCGGAAGATAAGTTGAAAAAGCAGAAGAGAAGCAGTGCGGTGAATACGAAGAAAACGAGTACTATCAGTGCAGATGATTACGAATACGACGCGTCATCTTCGTCTTCTTCATCTTCCACCTCTTCGGAAGAGAAGGAGGAAGAAATGGATGCAGACGACGAGGGAGATGAAGAAGAACTTCGCGAGGAGGAAGCTCAAATCGAAGAGGAGACGCGCAAGCAAATCGAAGAAGCTGAGTATATCATCGAATCGGAAGGATTGAGAGTATCGAGCGGCTCGAGCATGGGAGGTTTAGCGTTCGTGGCTTTTGTCGCACTCATAGTTGCGAGTGTTGCGAAAAAGTTGAATTTAGGCGGTGCAACTAAGAACCTCACTCCGGAAGCTTTAGCGGCCTACAAGCAGGCGAACTTGGAGAGTGAACGATTGAAAGGGAGAAGAGAGTAATACACTTTCACGAAGAATAGAAATGTAGATGTAGAATATGTAGAATATGCGTAAAGATGCGTTCATAAATATACGTACGTGCTCGTACTGGTACCGTGGTACCTCGTAGATAACTTGCAAACTAATAATTTTGCACTAAAATTGTTCTGGTGAATGGAGCGTGTCATCAAAACCCCTCGGCATGCTTGCTTTTTCACACTCATCACTGTGTATTTACTTTATCGCGCTCATCAACCGCCCACCGACATACTGTGCTTTTTGCGTTGTAAAGTGTCTATCTAATTCTCTCAATTATAGCTGGAGAGAAAACTTCCACTCTCCGACATCAGCATCGTAGCTCACCAGCTCGCCGCCCGCTGATTTCGTCTGGCTTTCGATCTTTTCCTCGTATTTCTTCTTAGCTGCGGCTGTACTTTTCCTCGGTTTGACACCTGTCAACGTGATCATGGCGCGTTTCTTCAAACCTTCGCCCGTCTCTGGCGCTTCTACACCAGCATCTTCGGGATATAAGCACAAGCACGCCTTTTCAAACTTGACGACGCGTGCAATGTCCAATCTGGAGACATCCACTGGCTCGAGCCATTCAACTTTACCAAACTCTTTATCCGTGACAGAAAAGTTCTCGACGCACGTCAGCGCTTCCGGGCCGCGCTTTTCTACGAGATCTCGAAGTTCGTCCAGGGTCGGAGAAATCGTAATCCCGGAATCTTCATCAACGTACGGCAAACCGAGCCTTTGATCTCTCGGCGACGACGCCTTGCCGTTCCCATATGTCGCCAACGAGATACCACTGAGACCTTCTTTGCCGTTACCGCCTAAGGTGCTCGTAGGACGAATGAATAAAGCGCGCGGATCTTCGCGCGGCTTGAATAACCAACCACTCGCCGGGGAGTTCTTTCGACCCATAACGTCGCGCTCTGCATCCAGTCTACCTTCCGGCTGCGCGATTTCATACGCATCGTGTGATGGCTTATCCAAATATGTCGGCATTCCACTGCCGCCGTGTTCTTTTCTGGATAAGACGACTGCTTTTTGATGCGATGAAGGTGGTTTTGCACCAGACGACGCAACTCGAGACTGTAACCATGGCGCTCTTGGCGTTTGCGGTCGCGCAGGGAACATGGACAATGCGGATGCCGTCGATCTCGAAACATGGCTGGAAATGCCCGCATCGCCGAGAAGAGACTGGCGAGGCTTTGCTGAAGATGCAGGAACGAGCGCCGCGGCATTGGGAACAGGTAATTGAGCGCCGTATGGGGAAGAAGGAACTTGATTAGACTGTTGCTGCTGTCCAAAGAGCGACAACCCTTGCTGTTGTTGTCCTTGTTGCTGTCCTTGTTGTCCTTGCTGCGAAAATAGCCCGCCTCCTCCAAGGCTGCCAGAACCGCCAAACAAAGAACTCGTTTGCTGCGTTGGTTGTTGCAATTGGAGTCCGCCTCCGGTACTGGGGGCACTACCAAATAACCCACTTCCCATGGCGGGTTTGCTGCCTCCAAACAAGCTCGACTGCTGCTGCCCCGGCTGCTGTTGCGAAGAAAATAAGCCTCCACCAGTCGCAGACGGAGTCTGTGAAGAGGGGGCACCACCAAAGAGACCTGTTGAGGGCGTGCTTTGTCCAGCCGCACCTCCTCCGAACAACGATCCTCCTGTCGTCGTTATTCCACTTGATGGCTTTGGTGCAAATAAGCTTGACCCTCCCGCTTGAGTACCCCCGCCGCCAAAGAGGCCGCCACTTGCTCCTTGTGTGGACGTTTGGCCGCCAAATAAGGACGATCCGCCAGTCGCGCCAGCTCCAGTTGACCCAAATAAACCGCCAGTGCTCGGTTGTTGCGCACCGCCACCAAACGGCGACGCCGCAGGCTTCGCCGCACCAAAAAGTCCACCAGTTCCTGCAGATGGTGCAGCGCCAAAGCCGCTTTGACCGCCCGCCGGCGAAGTTTGCGCTCCTCCTCCAAAGAGAGAACTTGATGGCGATGATGCAGCTCCACCAAAAAGACCTCCTGATGCTTGCGCAGGTTTCGCACCGAAAAGCGAGCCGGCTTGTTGCTGCTGCGGAGCACCGAAACCTGGCGTCGCTTGCGTCTGAGATCCGAACCCAGATTGTTGACCACCAAAGGGCGAGCCGCTGCCCTGACTTTGCTGCGCTCCAAACAGACCGCTCGCTCCCCCGGGAGATGGCGACTGGCCGAAAGCATTTTGCTGCTGTTGCTGCTGCTGCTGCCCTTGCGAACCTCCAAATCCGCCAAAACTTGGTGTCTGAGGCTGCGATGGCGCTGCGCTGCCAAAAGCACCGCTACCTCCAAACGACGTTCCCGTGGACCCAAACAGGCCACCTCCACCACTTGTTTGTTGCGGTGTGCTCCCAAATAATCCACCAGTAGGTGCAGCTGGCTTTGAGCCGAACAACGATCCAGATTGTTGTTGTTGTTGAGACGCGCCAAAACCGGTACTTTGTGAAGGTTGACCAAAAGCTGAGGATTGATTTTGTTGCCCAAACAACGACCCCGATTGCGTTGAAGCTCCGAATGGTGAAGCTTGCTGTGTAGCGCCACCACTGCTGCCAAATAATCCGCCACTTTGGCCTCCACCACCGAATGCACCTCCGCCTCCTCCAAACCCTCCAGTCGCTCCCGCACCGGTACTACTCCCAAACCCACCTTGAGTAGATGTCTGTTGGCCGAACGCACCTCCGCTGCCACCAGCGGCGCCAAAAGCAGACGTTCCTGCGGTCGATCCAAAGCCACCAGACGTATTTGTTGAGCCGAAAGCGGACGAACCACCACCGGCACCGAACGGCGACGAGGCTTGGGTTTGCCCAAACGCAGGCGTCGAGGACGGCTGGCCAAAACCTCCAGACGGAGAAGTAGACGCGCCTCCTCCGAAGGCAGATCCACCGAACGCACCTCCTCCGCTCGAACCAAATGCTCCTCCAGTTTGTGTCGATCCAAATCCAGCTTGCTGCGTATTTGCTTGTCCCGGCTCTCCCGCTTTCGACCAAGCGTCGTATCGCATCTCCTCTACGCTCTGTTTATCGTGATCCGGCATCGCTGACATCGACTGCAACATCGCGTACGTCATCGACGGTCCTACTAATTCCTTATCTACCACTCTAGTCGCTCGATACCCGGCGACGCCTGGCGACATCGAGCAATTCACCGCCCTGTGCGCCGAGTTGCCGCACGTCGAGCACACGTGCTTGTTATTACATCTCGCTCCAAATTTACACTGGCCTTTATTCCAGAAACGACACGCGTTTGCGACTGTTTCATACGTATAACCGAAAGAACAGACGAGGTGGTCGTCAGTGATGGTCGTTTGAACGACAAAGCGCGCGAGAAAACATCGCTCGCGATGAAAACGAGAGAGAGAAGAACGCGAACAAAAATCGAATCGAATCGAATTCAAATGGAAAAAAGAATCAAACGAATCAAAAAAACACGACGCGCAAAACAACAACACTCACTCGTTCCCGGCGAAGCCGTCTGTTGCGGCTGCCCGAATCCACCCATACCACCGCCCCCTGTTTGCTGCTGCTGTCCAAATCCTCCGATTCCACTCGACGGTTGACTAAACAAACCTCCACTTCCACTCCCTTGATTGGCACCGAATCCTCCGGAACTCCCACCACCACTAAAAGGCGACGCCGGCGCTTGCCCGAACGGCGATTGCGGGACGTTGCTGCTCCCGAACCCGCCGCCGCCGAACCCGCCGCCGCCGAACGCCATTCTTTTTTTTTCGTTCTTTTGGTGTGTGAGAGAGAGAGAGAGAGGGAAAGGAGGAAGCCAGAGAGAGAGAACTGCGTCTGCGTGTGTTAAGAAAAGCGCGCTTTTGTTTTCTCAGGAAGCGAAGGGTCTCAAAGGCACCTTTTCGCCCCGGCAAAAAAAATGGGTTTAGGGTTTATCTAATTTAGGGTTTGGATAGGTATTGCCCGACGGGCTTAGTCAGCAGTATCTTTCTTCCAATCGCAAATCGCGACGCGCACCTTCGAGGCTTCAAAAAAGAGCTGCGGATAACCGCAGTTTTTCAATTTCGCATCCACACCTCCCGAAAGATTAAGCCGCCGTCTCGAACGAGAGAGAGAGGGAGGTGCGATACGTACACGTACGAAAAAAAAGCAACGACCAAATTTGCGTTTTCGATAAAATTCGGAGAGCCCGTATCGCAACGAGAGAGGTTTACTCATTCCTCTCGCGCTGACCCATCGAACGCCGAGCGCACCTTCAGGCGGTTTTAATCTCACGCGCGACGCGACGCTCACCGGGTAACAGAGTAAAAGCACAAAATGAACAGCCGAACTGGGAAATTCTTATGCGTCATCCCTCCGAAAACCTTATCGATCAACCACGACACCGGGGAAGCGCAACAACAGAGCGAGCAGCACATTCGAGAGGCGTTGGAAGCTATCGAGTTTAAGAACAAGTCGACGAGCGAGTTGAACGGCGGGGGGATCGCCATTGGCGTCGGTCCTAACGTCCAGGCGTTCACGGATAACGAAATCATCGTTTCGTTCGTCGGGCATTTGACCAACGTGGATTATTTAGCGTGGAGGTTGTTCTCGCCAGAAGGGAGGCGAGGGGACGACTTGAGGAAAGGAGAGAACGCGGATCCCTTGGAAGCGGCAAAATCGTTGGTTGGAGGGCGGTGTTACGAGGCTGAATTGATTTGCCACGTGTATAAGACGTTCGGGACCCACTGCTTACCGAAATTGAGAGGGAGGTTTGCGTTTACGGTTTACGATGCGAGGACGGTGCGCGTGTTCGCGGCGAGGGACGCGAGCGGTGAGTTTCTGTTAAAGTACGGGCGAGGCGCGGATGGCACCGTGGTGGTGTCGAATTTCGAAGGCGCTTCGGAGTTATTGCCGGAAGATGCGAGCGGTATGGAGGTGAACCCGCCAGATTTAGAAGACTTACCCGCCGGTACGTATATTTATGGACATCGCAGCTTAATACCGAGACGGTTCGAAAGGACGGAAGAGACAAAGTCGAAAGAAATTGAAGCCGCGCACGACGCCGTCGCAGCGGCTCTGAAAGGCATCGATTTAGCGAAGAGAGGTGGTAGGAAATCTTTGGATGGGGAGATATCTGGTCGACCGTGGATGAAAGCGAACCGAGAACCAGATTCAGCTGGGTCGTCGAGGAGGAATTCCATCGATCAACAACAAAGACCGGAAAAGCCACATTTATCGGCGGCGGCGAAACCGTTCGATATTTCAAAGCTCGACTCGCTTCCGGAGCACGACACGCCGGCACCAAAAGAGGACGATCACAAGGAAGGCACGGAAGAGGAACATCGCCAAGCGGAAGCAGTGGCTGTCAAGGCGGCGCAAGCGGCGTTGAAGCGCGTCGCGAGTGGTGCAAACATGCGAGGTATCGTGAGAATGGGATCAACGCACGCGATGTCGCTGTTAGATGGCACACCGCATTCGCCCGTGAAGAGAAGCAGCGCTGCAGTGATGGACTCGCCAAAAATGCACAGAGTCCCGAGTCGTTCGGGTTTGATCTCTGGTATGGTCAAAGTTGCCAGTTACGAGGAGTTTGGCAACATCGGTTCTCTGAACGACTTAAGACACGCCTCCAAGAAAGAAGATGGAAAAGAGGGAGAGGGAGACTTAGACGGAAAAAGAACCGCCTCGTGGGTGGACTTGTCTATGCTTGTTATTAGCGGGAACGGTGGAGATAAGGAAGATGAGGAATGAGGAAAATACCAATGTAGTAGTTTTGTGTGATATCAACAAGAATAATAATAACAATAAACGCTCTCTCTCTCTCTCTCACTCTAACCGTCTCTTTCTTTCTTTGATATATCTCTTTTATATATCTCTTTTTTTCTCTTTACTTTTAATCGGAGCCTCCGACGTACAACCCCGCCGCTTTGATCGATTTCATCGGCGAACGCATCATGTTCCCCATGGATATTCTCAACTCGACGGCTTCGTCGGAGACGTACGACTCCAACTGTCCACTCGCCGCCAACAACAAACCCATAAACATCGGGCTCGGTCTCCCCGGTCGCGATTTAAACTCCGGGTGGTACTGGCACGCCACGTAAAACGGATGATTGGCCAATTCACAAATTTCCATTCTCGTTCCGGTTTCGTCTTTACCGACAAACTTCAAGCCTTTTTGTTCGAGCTCGTCCACCATCTCCGGGTTCACCTCGTATCGATGTCGATGTCTCTCCGCGACCGAGTCTTTCTTGCCGTACAATCTCCACGACACGCACTCTTTCGTTTGAAAAATAGTTTCTCGGGCGCCCAAACGCATGGTACCGCCCATGTGCGTCTTGGATCCTTCTGGCATGAAAATGACCGCCGGGTGCTCCGTCTTTGGGTCCATCTCCGTGGAGTGCGCGTCCGCGTGACCGCACACATTCCTAGCAAACTCAATCACTGCAATTTGCATGCCCAAGCAAATGCCCAAATAAGGGATTTCGTTCTCCCGCGCGTACTTTGCGGCGCACATCTTCCCTTCCACGCCTCTGCCGCCGAAACCACCCGGCACTAACACGCCATCTGCTCGCTTCAATTTTGCCCACGCTTCGTCGTACTTATCCTCGTTCGCTTGTTTAGACTCTTCTTCCAAATCTTCAGCCTCGATCCACAAAATTTTCAACTTTCTATCGCACGCGATTGCGGAGTGCATCAACGCCTTTGTGACGGACAAATACGAATCGCCCAATCCGGTGTACTTTCCAACCACCGCAATCGAGCACGGCACGTGCACGCTATCCCACTTTTCTGCTCGGTGTTTCCATGCGTCTAATTTCAACGGTCTCGGCTTCATCTGCAAGTGACCGAGAATAGCCAAATGCGCTTTCTGCTCCACCATAATCAACGGCACGTGCCAAATATTCGAAACGTCGATCAAGTTCAAGATGTTGTTCGGGCTTACGTGACAAAATAATGCCAATTTTTCCATCACCGCTTTATCCAACGCGCACGAACTTCTGCATGCCAACATCGTTGGCGCCAAACCCGCGCTTCTCAGCGCTTGAATCGAGTGCTGCGTCGGTTTTGTTTTCTGCTCGCCGACGGAACCAACCACCGGGACTAAACTCACGTGCACTAAACAAAAATTTTCCGGTCCAACTCGAAACTGAAACTGCCTCAAAGCTTCGATGAAAGGCATTGACTCGATATCCCCGACCGTTCCACCTAACTCGACGATGCACACGTCCGGAGGGCCTTCTTTCCCATCCACCGGAATGTGCGCGACGCGCTCGATCCAATCCTGGATTTCATCCGTCACGTGTGGAATCACTTGCACGGTTTTCCCTAAATACTTCCCTTCCCGTTCTCTCTCGATGACGGACTGATACACCTTCCCGGTCGTAATGTTATGATCTCTCGTCAAGTTAATATCGCAAAACCGCTCGTAGTTTCCTAAATCCAAATCCGACTCTCCGCCGTCGTCCAAGACGTACGTTTCCCCGTGTTCAAACGGCGACATCGTCCCGGCGTCCACGTTTATGTACGGGTCTATTTTTATGTGCGTCACTCTGTAGTCCGAGGCCGCGAGCATGACGCCGACCGAGGACGCCGTCACGCCTTTCCCTAACCCGGAGACGACCCCACCGGAGACCACCACGTACTTCATCTCTCTCTCTCTCTCTCTCTCTTCGTCGGCGGCGGCAGCAGCGAGCTGAAAGTATAGAAATGCCGGCGCTCTCTCTCTCTCTCAAAGCCGTTCAAAAATGTGTTGCTCTCGCGTCGAATTCAAAATTTTTTTAAGAGAGAGTTATTTAGGGTTTCAGTCTAATTTTGTTTTTTTGGTCTCTTTCTACGCATCACACGCACGAAACGCAAAAGAAAAAAGGCAGAGAGAGAGAGATTTCTTCCCTTTTCGAGAGCGAGGAGGAGTATTTTGGAGAAGTTCAAAGGAGCGGCAGAACAAGCAACACGCCGCGCTCGCCGTTCTTTTTGCTCGCTGTTTTCTCTGGTCGACGGCGCTTTTTCTGGGCGCGAAGGGGAGAAGAAGAGAGAGAGAGAGAGAGATTTCGTTTATCACATGTTGAGAAGGACACCTTTTTTCTTCTGAGAGAGATTTTTTCACGGTATTAACGCGCGGCGGCGAAAAAGGAACGATGTCCGGGAGAGGCGCGGGAAGAGGAGGCGAAGAGGACGATGAAGAGGTGGTTCGGGAGAAGAGTCCGACGTTTTTTGCCGCGTCTCCGGGACACGCGACTTCGTCGTCCGCGTCTTCTCCTCCTAGCCGACGAGCGACTTTGGTCAAGTCGTCGTACAGGAACACGAGGCACTCGGTGAGAAGAACGACGAAGACGACGAAGGAAGGAGGAGAAGGAGAGGTTGACGAGAAAAATACGAGTTTTGGAAAAAGTAACGCCGCGACGACGACGACGACGACAACAACAACAACGAGCGGGTCGCCGTCCTCGTTTTTCCAATCGCCGACGGACCCTGCGAATGAAAATCCGTTCCGGGAGAAGAAGAACGGAGACGCGGCGGCGTCGCCGACGTTTGTTTTTGGAGAGAATGCGCCCGCTGGAGCGTCTGCTGCTCCTTTTTCTGGAACGACGACGACGCCGACGATGAGTAACGGATTTGGATTAGGTCCGACGAGTCCTCTCTCTGAACAACAAAACGGCGCGGCGCAAACGCAACAACAGCAACCTATGTTTACGTTCGGACGAGATTTGAGAGAAGAGAGTTCGGCATCGCCGATGAGCGTCGTTTCGGAAGGGACTCCGGCGTCTTTGAATTATGATAACGGCAACATCGAATCGCCGTCTTCGTTCCCTGGAGGATTTGCCTCGTCTCCTGGATTCACGTTTGGTCAGCAGAGACGAGATGAAGATCCATCGCCACCGAATCCGGCGTGGGCGCATATCAAAACCCCTACGGAATTTTCACCGTCTATGTTCGCCGATACGCACCCGGGAGTTACGTCGACGACGATTTTCAACACCACGCCGCCTGGATCAGCGAATGGAACTTCGACGCCGTTGATTTTTCAAAGTGGGGGCTCAGACAGTGGCAATTTTAGCGGCAGTTCGACTAAGCCGAAATCATACAAGAAAGATAGTTACGGCAAAATTAATAGAGCAAAAGGCGGCAGCAGCAATAGTAGCGGCGGTAGAATGCACAACAGTAACAGTAGTACGAATAGCAATAGAATGCAGGAAATTCCGAGCGATGGTATGGAAGCAGCAAAGATAGCGGCACAAGTCGGGACGAGTTTCCGAGAAGATGGCCCCTTATCCCCGCAGGCGGTGTTGAACAATTCTTTCTCAAAAGTGACCATCGGAGGTGAGAGCAATAACATCAGCAGCAATAGTAGTAGTCCTTTTCCTACGTCTGCGTTCAACGTCGGTCACCAGTTTCATACGGACAGAACTCCAACTGCAAACGAGGGCGTGCGAAAACCATTCAAGAAGTTCGCGGTGAAGTCTCCGGGTTCACCAAAGTCGCCAACAACGACGGGTGGTACCACAAATGCGTTCGGGCGCACGATGAGATCGTCCCCTTCTTCTAGGAATAGCCCGCCTTCCGGGAAAGAGTTGGAGAAAATGGCAAACGTAGAAAAAGATGTGAAAGCGTATAAACTCGAAGCGAACGCATTGTTTCAAGAAGCGTCTTCTTTTGTGAATCAAGAAAAAGACGAGCTGGCGTTGAAGAAGTTCCGAGCTGCTCGAGATACGTACACGCGAGCAATAATCATGCTCGAAAGTATTGCACCGTCCCCGGACAAACACGGCAGTTCTTCATCGAGTGGAAACAACGGCACCGGAGCGCCGTTTCTCCCCACGAGACAACTTTTAGGCAGAGAAGCTGGAACGCTTTTGAGTAACCGAGCGGCATCGACGTTAATGGTTATACAAATAGAAGAATCGAGAGAACGTGCGAAGGAGATGGACGGTAAGTACACGCCGGATATGCTTTGGAAGTATCGCCAGAAAATCCAAGAGTGCATCGACGATTGCATGCGCGCAAGAAAAGCAGATGCGACGTACATGAAACCAATTTTGCGCCAGGCGAAATGTCACGAGCGTTTGGCTGATTTTACGGCGGCATGTGCGTGTTATACTACGGTAGTGTCGAGTTCGAAAGCTTCGGAGAAGGAAAAAGAAGAAGCGCGCGTAGAGCTTGAACATGCGAAGCGTTTAAGAATAATCTCTGATGTGAACTATCTCACCGAGGCGAGACGCGCGTTGAGGAAAATACCCATAAATGGTGGCGAAAGCTTAGCGCAGAACGAATTAATGGTTAAATCAGCGATAACAGACGCGAAAGATATTGAGAACAGAGCGACACACATGCCGTTGGACATCCGACAGATCGTAGCGTGCGTGAAAACAAACGCACTTATGATTTGTGGACAGTATAAAGAAGCTTTAGACATGTTGGAATCGTTCGACTTTTTCGCCTCGTCGTCTCCGACGAAGCAAAAAGGATCGAGGAACAAAAGCTCCCCTCCTCGCGTGGTGGAACTGGAAGACGATATGGCAGTCAGAGAAAACATAATAGAGATGACGTTGTTGCGAATAGTCGCGCATTACGGATTAGGTGATGTCGATGATTTGGAACGGTTTGCGAAACAAACGAATGGTTTCACCGGTCCACAGTTTGGTGCTCCGGAAAATAATCAATCTGAGGATGGTTCTGAGCATAAAACGTTCACCATGTTGGATACTTTCAACGCGATTCGTCCTGACTCTGGAGCTATATTTGCCGTTCTAAAAGATCAATACGACGCGCGCATGTGCGGGAACTCTGCGTTTTCGAGCGGCGAGTACCATGAAGCTGAGATGCATTACACGAAGTGTATAGCAGCGTCTAATTCATCTCTATCGAAACAATTTGTCACTGCCATTCTCTGTAACCGCGCCGCTGCGCGTATGGGCGCGCAAAAATACATCGACGCGATGCTCGATTGCGGTCGCGCCATCATCCTCGACCCGACGCGCGCAAAAGCGTACTCTCGACGTGCGGCGATCTTCTCCCATTTGCGTCTGTTTGACAAAGCGTTGGAAGATTTGATCATGTATGAGAAAACGGCCGGCGTGAATGGAGATCCCAGACAAATAGATGACGCCAAGAGTCGCACGAAAGAGTTGAAAGCGGTGGAAATCAAATTGGAACAGCAATACGGCGAATCGGCTCCGATACACGCCCGGGCCATACTCGGTTTATCCGACGACTCGTCCTCGACATCTCTCAGCGACAGCGACGTCACGAAAGCATTCAAAAAGTTATCTTTGCGCGCGCACGCGGATAAAGTTTTCCATCCGAACGAACTTCCTAGCCATTTCGTGGCCGGGAACGAGGACGTTCTCAAACTACTCACCGAAGACGCGAACAGAGTTTTCAACCATCTCAACGTCGCGAAAGACGCTTTGAAAACCTCCGCCGACCGGCGCTCCCACGATGCTTCCGAGTACCAATGGGACAGCACGGTCTCCGTCCAACGCCGACGCGCGTCCTCGAGCTCGAACTCAGCGGGAAGCCGTTACGCCGGTCGACGGGGAGCGTACGGCGGCGGCCGCCCGTCGTCCTCCGCGTACGACTCGCACTTCGAAGGCGGCGGCGGCTACGAGTATTATTACGATCCGTACAACAATTATTACAATCCGTACGGCGCTTCTTCCTCGTCTTCGTCGAGAGGAGGTCACGGCTCGAGCGGAAGCGGACGGAACAGGAGAAGTCATCGCAGGTAAATGGAAATGTCCCGCTAGCGCGGCGAGCGAGAGAGAGAAAATCACCACCTGACTGTGAAACAGTTGTTAAATATAAATTTGCACGCATTTGCAATTCCCCTAATAAACTAAGAAGCGCGCCGCGACTCACCCGATCGATCGATACGACAAAAATGACCGGCGCGGGCCACAAATCCGGCCACGCGGCGAACGTCGCCGAGGCGCACCGCAAAGCCGAACTCGCTCGAGAGCAAGAGGAGCTCTTATCGTCCCGAAAAGGTAAAGGAAGAGGCGAGGACGAGTTGGACGCCAGGGAGGTGAAACTGTTGGACGAATTGCGCAGGTCGTTGACGCCGCAGGCGCTGCTCGGGAAAGGCGTTGGAGCTTTGGCCTCGACGAGCGGGAAGAGCAATAATACTAACGCGACGAGAGCGAAGGGAATCGTAACGACGGCGATTCCGAACCGGAAGAGCATGCTGAAAAGCGCGGAGGTTGTTCACGCGGAGAAGGAGAAGAAGGAGAAGAAGAAGAAGAAGAAAAAGCGCGACAGAGAAGACGAAGAAGACGAAGAAGAACGAAAAGAGGCGAAGGAGACATGGGAGACGACGAAAACGAAAACGTACCTGAGCAGAGCGGAGCGAAAGCGGTTGAAGAAGAAGAAACAACAACAACTTTGATAGACATGGGAGACGACGAAAACGAAAACGTACCTGAGCAAAGCGGAGCGAAAGCGGTTGAAGAAGAAGAAACAACAACAACTTTGACATGCGCGACAAACGACGACAATTCATAGAGATTTAGAAGAAGAAGAAGCGTGTTACAATGTACTGTTACTTTAAATAGCGGACTTTATCCACGTGCCGTCGACATCGAAAACCCGCCTCGCGCGCGCGCGCGTATTTGAAAATATCTCAATCCTTTTTTAAGACTCTTCTCTTCTCTCGAATCGTCAGAAATTTCCAACTCGTAGAACGAGTTTATTTTTTCGAACGCGCGCAGAGCAATCAACATGGGCATCGGCGATGTCTTCACCGAGAAGAAGAAACAAATAGACGAGTGGTTGAAGAACCAGTCCACTCCGGTGGAAATCGCCGCGATATCGGCCGGGAGTGCCGTGCAAGGTACGCCGCCGTTGCTTTTTTTTTTGCGTGTCGTCGTTGTTCTTTTTTTCTTCGCCGTGGCGGCGATCGATCCGGGAAAACAACACGGTTTCTTCCAAACGTTCGTTTGAGCGCACGGTTTTTTCATTCTCTGACTGAACTCATCTCTCTCTCTCTCTCTCTCTCGTCGCTTTGCGATGGAAAATACAGGCGGTGTGCTCGGCTACGTGCTCGGGACGGTGAATAAAAACCTAGCGGAACAAGCAGCGACGAACCCAGCGATGGCGAATCAGCCAGCCATGACGGGGGCCATGTCGGGACCTCCGCACGTGTTGGCGGTGAACTTAGCGGTGTTTACCGCCGTGCAAGGCGGGTTGACGTGCTGGATTAAGAAGATGAACAAATTTTCAGAGATTGAAACCGGGATGATGGCGATGTTTGGGGCTGGCGCGGCGTTGTCGGTGTCGTCGAGTTTGAGCGGGCAGAAGGCGGCTTTCGGAGGGCAAGACGCGGCGATACCTGAAGGACCGATGCAGATTGCGCAAGAGGCGGTGAAATCAGGCGCTTTGTTTGCGCTCTTGAACGGGGCTTTCATGAAGATTGGCCAGTCATTTTCTGGGAAGAATGAAAAGACAGACGTGTATTATTCGCACGCGGTTGGGATGTTGACGACGCTCGGTTTGGAGAAGTACGAGAAGAATTTTAAGAAAGGTTTGCTGACGGACGACTGTTTGCTTTTGTTGAACGATAACGCTTTGCAAGAGGTGCGAATCCCTCCCGGACCGAGGTTGAAGATTCTTAATTACGTGGCGGGGATGCGCGTGGCTCAGCAACAGCAGCAACAACAGGCGATGAGTTTGGCCGTGAAACCGTAAAAGGAGAAGAGGACCTTAAATATAATACTAGTAAAACGAAACACATTAGAAACCAAGGGGGGGAGTAAGTAATACAACGCAGTAACAACAAGAATACAGCAGTAACATTATTTTAATATTAAGGATGATGATAGTACGATTTATATTAAAAGTAAGTAAATACAGATTATTTGAAACACAGTTTTTTCGTTTCATCATCTCCAGTCGAGCGAGCTTCTAGCAGAACCTTCTCGTCTCAAGCTCTCGTATATATTTTCAATCAACTTTTTTGTGGTGGTGGTGGTGGTATGTAAAAGGAAGTGAAACTGTTTAACACTTCTTCAACTTGGGAAGCGTAAACTTGTGGCGTAAAGTGGACGTCGTCACGGAAGCCTCCGTGACTCTGCCAACTTGTTGGTCAGTGTTGGCCCAGCGAAACTCTTCGTTCTTGGAGCCGTTGTAACCGACTCTTCGTAACCGTCTCTTTTCGAGCTCGATGCGCTCTTCGCGACGTTTCAACCCAGCACGCATCGCTTCAAAGAACATGAAGAAGATAGCAGAGTTGATACCATTTGAGAATGCACGAGGGCCAACACCAGTGAAGTACATGGGAACTTTGCCCTTGATGAAGCCAGCGGGCGCGTCTTTCCATACGCCTACGATGGCGTTGCCAAAAGATGGTCTCGAAGCGGCGTTGCACATCATGCGTGTCTTCACGACGTCCAAAGGCGTCGTCGCAGCAGCTGCGACGGATCCAGCGATCAAACCCATGGAGATATCCGCAAAAGCATCGGCCTCATCGTCGTCTTTGTTGAAAAAGTTGCGATGCATTGTTCGCAAAGTTTCATATGCGGCGAATTTGACTGCCATGTCCGGGATGTCTTCGAGCAAAGTTGGCGCATACCCCGTGAACAATCCTCTCCAGCCGGCAGCTTTCGTAATCGTCCCCGCGGCCGCAAAGACGTTGGGGTATACTCCAGCTTGCACGGAACGAATACAAACCGCGGCGGGTACTTTGACCAAGGAGGAACCCAAGGCGCCAATACCACCAGCCACGAAAGCAGTCTGGGAGACCGAATAGTCGGAATATCGTTCCAACAATTTCTTCGCGGCGCCGTAGAAAGCAAAGTAAGTGCCGATGGCAAGTCCAGCACCACTCGCGGCACCAAACACACCCTTGTAAAGTATGGAAAACTCTTTACCTACGGCTGAAGCGCCCCGAGCTAAGGCGACGCGTTTGCTTCCGCCATTCGCCATGAAGGAACTCCCGACGCCATATTTACCCGTTGATACTGCCTTGGCTGCTTTCTTCGCCGCGGCAGCTTCCTGTGCAGCTTTCCCCTTGCCAGCTAACGCTTGCATGCGGACTTTGACGGTATCGAGCGGGTGAATCGTCGACTGCGACGCGGCGCGAGCGCAACCGCCAGCGATGACGTCGTTCACCGGAATAACATTTCGCAACGATATTTTCGGCGGCGCCGAAGCAGGCGCAACCGAAGCTTCGACGTACCCAGACTCGGCAACTTTCGTCGCGGCGCCGCCTCTGGATGGTCTTTGTAATCTTGCCATTTTTTTCTTCTCTTTTTGTAGTAGTAGTAGTAGTAGCTGTTGTTGTTGTTGTTGTTGATTGGTTTCTTATGTGTATATATATACGTATAATAATATAGTTTTTCTAAAGTAGTTGTTCGTTCTGTCGTCCAACTAGCGTCTTGAAGTGTTTGTGTGTTTTGAACTTCTTCGACCGGGATGTGTATATAGATTAGTAGTAATACAGCGATTTATACAGTAAGCGAGCCTCTGAAACTATTAAACTAAACGCGAACGTTAAGATTGTAGTTGCCGATGCGCTCACCAATCGCCGTTGACTTCGAAAACTTCGAAGACACCACCTCCTCAAATAAACACCTCCCCAACGAAGATAAACTCAAGCCTATTCCCGTCCGCTTATCTGGTGGTTCCGGGTGTAAAGGTTGTAAGTTTTTGTCGTAAAGGTTAAACTCTTCTTTTCTCCACAAATGTTCTTGCTTATGCGCCAGCGATTCCAAATACAGATCTAAAACTCTGACTTGGATTTGAAATCTCGGTTGTCGTTGGAACGATTTGAGATTACCGGTTTCTCGCTGGTAGTACTGCTGCGCGCTTAAATTCCAGACGGAGTTTGCGTCTCCCGGGACTAAAACGACGGACCAGAGGAGTACCTAATGGAAGAGAGGGATCATCGAGCGTCGTCAGAAGAGATCATCAAAGAGAGAGAGAGGGAGAGAGAGGGAGAGAGAGGGAAGAATGATTAAAGAGAAAAAAAAGTCAAACGATTTCCGAACGTTTGAAACGAGTGGCGAGATTTCACCGTCACCGTTCCAATTTAAAAACGCGCGGAATCCGCCGCCGCAAGCGCGCTCGCGACCATCGCGCGCGCAAAAAAAGCATCGCGTTTCGCGCAATAAATGCATTCGCGTTCAACGCGCGCGCTAAAAATATATATATACGCACCTCTAACAGCGCTAAGAACAAAAGCGAATAAAAAACACAAACTCTTTTCGAGCGCAAGTGATTCAAGACAGACGAACAAGTGATGATGTCGTTGTTCTTTCTGTTTACGCGCATGGTTGGATCGACATTTACAATACTTTGAATGCCGACTCGAGTCCGTGTAAACAATTAATCTCGCGTGCTACTTGTGCGCAAACGTTTGCGAATGTAAATTCGTATTCTTCGGTTTGGTTGCGTGTTACGCGCGTCACCAAGTACCAAAATTGTGCCGCTTAAAATCGAACCGGCATCCGTTTTGCTCTTTTTTTTTGGTCCGTCGGCGACTCGAAAGCGAGGTGCCTTTGAGAAAAGGCGGGAAATTTTTCGCGCGCTACTACAAAATACTTCAAGTTCTTTACTACTAAAATTGCTAACTTTTAAGCTACAAGATGCGCTAGTGAGAGGTATCGTTTATGAACGCGTCCAGCTCCTCTCTGTCTACGGGCACGGCGCGACTTAAAACGTCCACGGCGCCTCGCGCGTTTACGCACACTTCGTCCTCTATTCGCGCGCCGACGCCGCGGAGACTTTTCGGTAAAGTCGCGTCGTCGGGGTCGAAATATAACCCGGGTTCGACGGAGAAACAGACGCCTTTTTCGATGGAAGTCGAGCCTGGGACTAGAGGCGTGTCGTGGGTGTCCATGCCGAGCCAATGGGAGACGGCGTGGGGGAAGTATTGGGCGTATTTGCCTTTGGAGAGGAGCGAGTTTTTGGTGACTGACTCTCGGCCGTTTTGCGACGGGAGTAAATCGACGAGGACTTCGCACGTCGCGTCCACGCAGGCTACATGTAAGTCGTGTAACGATACCGGCGTTTGCGAGCGAATGTCGCGCTCTAATCTCGCGAGCACTGCAGCTCTGACGTCGCACACGCGATCATACACCGCTTTTTGGTAGTCGTTGACGAACGAAGCCGTTTCCGAGCCTCCCGCCCACACTCTCGTGATATCTGAGACGTAGCCGTTCAATTCGCACCCAGCATCCATCAGACACAAATCGTTCGGATGGACAATTCTATCGTTTTGGTAGTAATGGATGATAGTTGCGCGATTGGAAGCCCCCATGACGGTTGGAAACGCCAGTCGATCGGCGCCGAGAGATTTGACCGCATACTCGTGCGCATTCATCAAGTCTCTCTCCGTGACAACCTCGTTCGTTCTCGACCTTCGCATGGCTGCTACGATACCTTCTAGATTCACGCTCGCTGATTTTTGCAAAAGTTTTAACTCGCTCTCCGATTTTCTCCATCTCAACGCCTGCGACTTTGTTTTCAACGCTTGCGTAGGGAACGCTCCGTCGGCGACTACTTTCAACACTTGATTGCCGTGCGCAGTCGTCGTAAACCGCTCTTTATCCATAAAAACTTTTCTCGCCGTCGTCGTCAATCCACTCACCGACGACGAATACAAAGAAGAAGAAGAGTTCAAAACTTTCTTCAAGTACTCCTCCATGTCTTCAATCGCCACCGATTCGTCGCACTCGAAAAACGCCGCCGCCGCCTCCGGGTGCGCTCGCCAACCGTTCCAAATCTCATCCCGTTTCTCGTATCGTCGCGTAAACAACACGTATCGCACCGGTGCATCTTCTCTGTCTTTCACAATCATCATCGCCGCGTGCGGTTGCATCATCCCGGTAAAATACATGAAATCAGAATCTTGCCGATAATGCGCCGTCGGGATGACCGTGTTCGGGTAGTGCGAAACGTCTCCGCTGAGCAAAATCGCAATCGCGTTTTCCGGCAAAAGTTTCCCGAGCTTTTCTCGTCTGGATTTGTATTCATCTCTCGACGTCCCAGGCGTGAGTTCATTCAACGTTGATTCGAACAAGTGCGGATGCGTTTCGGGCGTCGGCTGACCGATGCGGTTGATGCGATCGCTCTTTTTCGCCGCTTCGTGCTCCTCCGCTGCGTTTTTGTCTGAAACCGTACCGGTGGGTTCCGCGAAGGAGGAGTAGGAAGAGAAGAGAGAAGAGAGGGCGATGCCACGGCGTCGTTCCGAGGAGGAGGACGAAGAGACGGACGAAGAGGTAGACGCGAAGCGAGAGCGCATCGCCCGACGAAAGATCGTTCGCGCGGACATATTGCGCTTCTTTTATAGGGAAAAATGTGAAAAAAGATACACAACTGTTTCTTTTATGCGCGCGTCCGAGACTCTATACCGCATCTTCTAAACAACAAAGCTACTACCACAACTAAATTCTCTAAAACGACTAAGTTGTAATCTAACTCTACCAATTTTCAGGGACGAAGACTTTCCTGGCACTTTCCAACACTCCAAAAAACGCGCCCCCGCCGAGCGAGATCCACGCGACTCGAGGACTCGCACCTCGGAACAACGCCTTGGCGCCTTCCTCTCTGACGATTCTCGTGCCGCAATCCACGACGCCTCTGAGCGGGTTTATCGTGCACGTGTCCGTCATTAACCTGGTTTTGATGACGTCTAACGGCGTGGTGACGAAACCGGTGATACCACCCGCGGTGGCGCCTAAAACTGTCGCCTCGGCGCGCGTGACTTCGCCCGGCGTCCGTCCTCGCCACTTGGCATACGCAATCTTCGCCTCTTCATATAAACTAAACTCGATGGCATCGAACGGTAAATCTCGAATTAAAAACGAACCGTAACCAACAAACAATCCGGCTATACCGCTCGCGCGTAAAATTCCTCCTAGACTTTGCACTCTGTTCCCAGTTTGCGCTCTCGTCTTGATCACTTCCGTCGGCACTCTCACGACGCTCGACGCCAAACATCCCGTCGCGCCGGCGGTAAACATCGCCACATAATTTTGCTCCGGCGGTAACGTTCGCTCCAAATACCGCTTCGTCGGTTCGTACGCGAGGAAAAACAACGCCGTGGCTGGCGCGCACCCGGCGATATTCTTCGATAACCCGTTGAACACGCCTTTGAAGAGATTCGCTTTGTTGTTGGCGCCCAGAAGTCCCGTGCCGCCTCGAGCGGCTTGCAAACGCGTTTTGATGGTATCCAAAGGGTAGAACAAAGTCTCCACGAACACCCCGGCGCAGACGCCAGAAACGGTCAAACCGAGCAGCGTCTTCGCTGGGATAGTTTTCGATCGTCCGTCGCGATTAACGTTCGCCGCGTTCATCGCCGGCGTCTCCGACGTCGCCAGCGTCGCTGTTTTTCCAAAAGATAAAGCGGTTGTCGCAGACGACGACGACGAAGAAGAAGACGAAGCCGCAGAGGAACGAACGCGAGACGACGACGACGACGACGACGCGCCGCCATCGCTCGCATCGGTCATTGTTGTTTCTATCTTCCCAACTCTCGAACGATATCTCTCTCTCTCTCTCTCTCTCTCTCTTTGTTCTTTCCCGCGTCGTTTCTCTGACTAATGTCTTCAAAACTTTTCCCGGGAAAAAGACATGAGTTGAACACACCCCTGATGACCGACAACGAAGACGACGACGACCTGCGATGCACGTCCGTCCTCATGCTCGGCGAAGCGATACAGGATGAAACGCCGTTACTCGACGTCGCGACCGCGGTTGAATCCGCGGTGCACGCGTCGTTATCTTCTTCGTCTTCGTTGTTAGCGTATAAACAAAAAGTTCGCTTTTTAGCCGCGAACATAAAGAGGAACGAACGAGTGCGCGAGAGTTTGCGGTTAGGCGTCCTCAAACCGTCCGAGGTGGTCGAGATGACGGACGAGGAGTTCATGACGGACGCGATGCGACGCAAAATTGAATCCATAAGAGTTAAAATGGATAAACAGAGCGAGCGAGCGGTGTTCGCGGACGGGATTGAGAGTAACAGTTACGTCTGCAAAGAGTGCAAAGGGACAAAGACGAAGTTTATACATCTGAGCGATACGAGAGACGTGAGGAAAGCGGAGACGTGGGGGAACTCGGACGAGGAGAGTAAGGTTTTAGTCGTGTGTTCGACGTGTAAAAACGAGTGGGTGTGTAGCATATTGTAAAAAAGCGTCAAAGTTGTTATTATTTACACAAGGTGACGAAATCGTAACCCACGATGAATTTTCCGTCGCGTCGGATGGTCCATCGCATGGCGTCGTCCCAAACGGTCGCGTTTTCCGGCGCGTTGCCGTGTAAGGCTTTCTTCATGAGCTTCTGCCAGAACGTGTCGGCGTCGAGTTTACCATCCTTTCCGCTCTTCTTTAAGAGCTTTTTAGCGAGCGAAGACCAAGGCGCGCTTTTGGCTTTCTTCTCGTCCGCGTCGTCTTCGGGGACGACGTCGCCGTCGAGCGCGATTTTTTTGCCTTCGAAATCGTGACCGACTTCTTTACCAGCGCTGCTGAGTCCTAGACCTCTGTGCGACGATTTCGTGGTCGCCGTGAGGTGCGCGCGTTCGAAGAGTTCAATTTGTTCGTCTTCGGTAAAGCCGAGTTTGTTCTTGTTTTTGTTCGTCGCGTCGTTGTTATTACCCGTCGCGTTATACCCGTCACTATCTTTCCCGCAACCTTCTTGACAAAACCCGAACGCGTGTCCCCACCAATCTTTCGGTTTCGGAGGAAACGTAAACTTCGTCATCACCATCTCGTCCGAAGGCGAGCCTTCCTTATCGCTATTTTTACAATCGCCCTTGTCCTTCTTCTCTTTCTTCGATGATTTCTTCTTTTTCTTCTTCCCTCCGTCGTCATCATTTTTCTTACTATCGTCGCTATCTACTTTCTTATCGTTGCTACCATCGCTATCGTTTCTATCGTCGTCGTCATTGTTGTGATTCGCTCTCACTTCCTCCAATCCGCCAAACGCGCCGCCGCCTAAAATCGCGTTCAAATCCTCGTAGCTGTAATTCCGCATCTTCTCCCGCTCTCGCTTGTGATACCTCCCCGCGTGGCCAACCGCGCTTCTGGGTCGTTCCGGAACGTCCATCTCGTCTTCTTCTTTCTTCTCGTCGTCGTCTTTCTTCCGCTTCTTCTTTTCCTTCTTCTCCTTCTTCTTGTCCTTCTTTTTGTTGTCTTTATCGCCTTCGTCGTCCTCGTCCGCATCGTCTTCCTTCTTGTAATCCTGCAATCCTTTCAAAACGGATTCGAAATTCTTTGCGTTTCTCGTCCAATCCGCGCCGACGACTCCGGTGTTATCTCTCCTGTCCGTGCCTAAACCGGCGTTGTGTTCTCGCCTCGACGCGTGCAAATGTTTCTTCAATCCGCTCTTGTTCGGGCCTAAACCGGTACCTTCTTGCCAGCCTTGCTTTTTCAAGATGCGCATGCCAAACGAGTGGATGTCTATGCCTTGGTACTTTTGATTGATCGCGGCGATTGGCGCGTTCGTCGTCGCCGCGGATGTTCCGGCGGTAGCGGTGGCGGCGGTTCCCTCTCTCATTTTTTCCAGTGAGTGGCGGCCGGTTTCCCCAAAAAGCACGGAGTCTCTCTCTCTCTCTCTCTTTTTGCGCGCGCGCGCGGATGCTCAACACTACGTCTGAACAACAGATGTCGCGACTCGAATCGTCTGCGACGCGGCGAGACCTGCGAATAACTCCGGGATCGCGATCGCGTGCGCGCTCGGGAGTGTGTGCTTCCTTACGAAGAAAAATTGAGGCGCTTTGTTTTGTGGTTGTTGTTCTCGGATTTTAGAGCTTATCAATCTTATTACAAAAATGTGTTAACACTCTCCTGTCCTCTCGCGCTCACGAAAAGAGCGCCCTGATTTTTGCTTCCGCGTTCAACTCTTCGCTCAGCTTTTCTTGAAAGTTTGAGACGGCGTCTGCGTGCACTCGCGGCTTTTTCTTTGGCACTCCGAAGGATTGTTCGAAGGCGTCGGCGGCGGCGGCTTCGGCGCGGACGAGATTTCGGAGAGCGTTTTCGTCGTCGTCGGCTTCCTCATCGCGTTTGGAATCGTGCGAAACTTTTTCTTCTGCGAATTGGTCGTCCTCCTCGTCGTGGTCGTCGGATGGAAAGTGCAAAGAGATTGAAGGATACTCCGTCAGCTGTGTTGGAGATAAATGCGAGAGAGGACTTCGCCCGCGCTTCTTTGCGGTACTCGTCCCAATGTCGATCGTTCGCTTCTTACTGCTCTCAGAAAGTACCGAGTGCGTGAACGCGTCGCCGCGGACGTACGCTTTCACGTTTGCCGTGTTCGCGTGCAAAGAGAGCGTTCGCGATTCACAGAGCGAAAGTGCCGTTCGCACGCAATCGAATCCGGCGCGTTGGAGATGTCGTCTCGCAGCTCCACTAAATTCCGAGTCCTCCAACGAAGCGACGTACTGAAGCAACGTTTCAAGAACGTTTCTGTTGTTTTCTGACGAATCCGCCGGCGGTCGGGGAAGTTTTGCTCTATCGAGTTGGTCGATTAAATATGGCACATCTTTACGCCAAAGCGGGTCTGGGACATTCTCAAAGAACATTCTCTTCTCTTTGTTCGCGTACGCGCTCGATAACTCAACGTACGGCCAGAAATCGTTATCTTCCTCGCAAGCCTCTCGTACTTTCTCCTTCACGTTATCAAGGGCTTCATTGAAAGATTCAACGACTACTTTGAAGTCCATCAAGGAAATATTTTCCCTAGCGTCTTGCGTGTTTGAGGAATCAGCCAGTACTTTCCGTTCGAAATCAGTTGCTACGGGGGCAAATTCTTGCTCGAGCACTTCTGCGAGCGACGTTTCGATACGATTCGGAATACCGGTGAACGCTTTTCCGCATCTTTTAATTTGGTTTTCGAGTTCGCGATTGATTTTTTCAATGAACAACGCGTCTTTCTTCTCCATCGCAGACTCTTCCGCTTCACTGGCCGCCGCCGAGGAAAATCGCGCGAAAGCGTCGTCCACGCGCATAATCAAAGCTGACGACGGTACTCTCGCCTCTCTGAACGCTTTTTCGATCAGTTTCTTCGATGAACTTGAGCTATGATCTTTCCTCGACGCTGCGATAACTAAAAGAGGCGCATTACCACGCTTCGTCACGGCGGCGAAACGTCGCAATCGATGCACTTCGTTTCTCGAAATTTCCTTCATTTTCGTTCGCGGATTTTCGTATAGAGACGAGCAATCGAGCACAAAGCATCCAGCGGAGAGACCGGCGACTTGTTCCTCATACTTTTTCTCGTCTTTTTCCTCGTCTTGTTGCGAGCGTGCTGTCCAAGATTTACCCGGAATGTCTCTAATAACTACCCAATGAAACGGCTCTTGCAACGAAAGTTTCGACGCATATGACGCTAAAACCGTGCCTTCTTCTATGCTGCTTCTGTTTGTCACAGCTGCGCTTTTTGATAATTTTGCCCGCAACCAAGCCGCAACAGCTACGGCATTTGGTGATCTCGTGCCTCTGTGCACGGACGGAGGTTCGTATTCCGCACCGCTACATAAAACGAATTTCCAAATGCGTGTCCGCCTCGCTTCACCTTTTCCAGTCGCAGCAAACGCGCGAGTAGATTCCAAGATTTTCGGGACATCGAGCGGTCTCGCGAACGAGGAAGAGACATCGACCAATGTTGTCGTTTGTACAGCAAGCGTGCGAAGGTAAGCTTCGTCCTTCTCTTCTCTTTCGCTTTTCGTCTCCTTCGGTATCGACAACTCAACGTTTCTTTTCCTAAGCAAGTTGCGCAAATCGTTCGCCGGAGCTTGCTGCTTCTGTTGAGTGGAAAAGGTTGGAGAGGCAAATGTCGAAGGCGACGATGCCATCATGGATAAAGCTTTCTCTTTCCTTCTTAGCGCGATTTTCTCGTCTTTTCTCGTTCGCCAACGCCACAGAAACAATTTCAAAATCGCTTTTCGATTCTTTCGAAATCGACGCAAACGAATTGCTTCCAGTCGTTCTCGCTCTTTGCGTTCTTCCTCGGCTTTTTTTCGCGCCAGTTCAGCTTGACGTCTCTCCTCTTCGCGCCTCTTCCGTTCTTCCTCTAAGCGAAGCTTTTCGGCTCTTTCAGCTTCCAAGCGTATCCGTTCTTTCTCTTGACGCTCGCGTTCTAGCTTTTCTTGACGCTCGCGTTCCAACTTTTCTTCACGCTCTCGAATCTCCTCCTCGAGCTTTTTCGCCGCTGCTTCCTTCTCAGCGCGCTCTTTCTCAGCGCGCTCCTTTTCGAGACGTATGCGCTCTTCTTCTTGTTTCCGTTTTAATTCTGCTTCTTTTTCTATGCGTTCTTTCTCTATGCGTTCTTTCTCTATGCGTTCTCGTTCAGCTTTTGCGCGCGCTTCTTCTTCGCGCTTCTTTGCTTCGAGCGCCAAGCGGGCTTCCTCCGCCTTCTTTGCTTCAATAGCAGCTTTCGCGCGTTTTTGTTCCGCTTCGACTCTCTGAATTTTTTCCCGCAGCTCTTGAGCTTCTTTTTGTTTTTTCGTGAGCTCTGGATTTTGATGCTGTTGTTGTTGTTGTTGTTGCTGCTGCTGCTGCTGCTGCTGCTGCTGCTGCGGTTGTCCAGCCTTACCTTCGGTGGCAATTTCGTCGTCTCGAACGATGAACTGTCGATATTTGTGATTGGTATTTGTTCTCACCAGAGGTGACTTTTTCGTCTCGAAATCTTCACTTGGATGCGAAAACGTCGTCGTGCGAAACTCGACGCACTTCCCGTCCTCTTGATGTAGAACGACTCTCAAACCGTGATGCAAACAAAGCGCTTCTGTTTCCGTTTCGCTCGCACGAAAAATCCGCGCGAGCTCTTTGATCGAGAACGGACCTTTTGCCATGCTCTGGTTAAATCTTTCGAGCGTTTTAGAACGAATTTTGACGAAGTATTTGTGCAGGACGCACTTTTGAACGTAAGTCGCTTTCTCAACCAACTTGAAAAATTTCGCGCAGTTCACGTCGATGTACGCACTTCTACACTCTAGAGCGAAATTAACCGAAGCGTGGTTTAATATCGCGTTTCTAGCTGATCTTAAATCGCCTAGCATTTCGTGAGTGGACACAGAATACCTCCCATGCGAGTCAATGCGCAACAACAATTGCAACGCGAACATTTCAGCCTCGTGATCGAGCGGCAACGCTTGCTGCTTCGCTCGATGGTCATCGTATATGTGACGCAACGTCGTTAAAGTCTTCGTGAGTTGCTCAACGTTCAAATGTGAATTGTGACCATCTGGAGATATTGCCGTCGCTGCGTCTTCACAGAGTTCGTGCTCAGATATTATTGCGTAGCGGACCATCTGTTGCAACGCGCTCGCTGCGAACGCATCGTACATTTGCTGCAAACTTAAATCTTGTCGAACAGAGCGCAAACGATCCCACAGAAACTTCGATTTTACGACAAACGCTTCGGGTCTTTCATCGAGAATACGCCACAGATGCGTCATTGTTTTCGCTAAACCGAATTTAGTTCTCACCATGTCTGGCTGCACGCCGTCTACAATGCGCGTGTACTTTTTGCAACACAAATCGACAGACGTTTTGTTTCTATTTGATGCGTCTACGCGCTCGAAAAGTTCCAAGTCGCCTTCTTCGCTCCGTCGTTGAAGCTCGGATGTTGGACACATTTCGTTACACGTCCCGGTGATGTGTTTTTCAGACGTCGCTTTGTGCAAATCATCCCCGAAATCTTCCGCCGTCGTCTTCCCCTCTTGCTTCCTGGGAACCGTTTTCCCGAAAGGAGACGATCCTTGCACCCCACCACCGAATGGTCCAGTCTTTGGCAAGGGAGGTGCGGTTGCATTCGCGCCTACGTCGCTTCCGAAAGGAGAGAACGAGGGCTTTGCAGTCGCGTCTGGTGTTGTTCCAGTCGTAGCGATACTACCAATTTGTGTCCGAGGCGCTGGAATTTTCAATCCAGACGCCGTCGTTTTCACCTCGTTCAAACTTCCTCCAAAACTACCACCTCCCATCGATGCTCCTCCGAAACCGGATTGATTCTGCGTGTGTGCTTCCTTCTTATCTCCACCTAGCGCTGTAGCAGCGGTCGCATTCCCACCACCGAATGGCGCGAATGGAGACGACGACGTCGTCGTTGCAGGAGCGAATGGAGACGCGTTCGCGTTTAAGTTTTGCTGCGCCGGTTTCGACACCGGCGCGCCGAAGAGGCCGCTCGTATTCGCATTCACGCCTCCACTTCCGAACGGATTGCTGCTCGCATTGGTAGGGTCAGTCGACGATGGCGCGCCACCAAATGGCGATAGATTGGAGGCGAACGGCGAGTTCTTGTTCATAGTAGTGGTGGTAGCGTTGTTGGTATTTAATCCTCCATTTCCTCCCCCGAACGCGGATCCAAAACCGCCGCTTCCACCGCCAAAAGGCGCAGCGGGAGTAGGAGCCGCCGTGTTTCCAAACGGACTGCTGGTGTTATTGCTCGCGTTTTGTACATTCAGCGATCCAAATCCTCCACCACCACTACCACCTCCAGACGTCCCAAAACCTCCGCCAAACACAGACGACGTCTGCGCCGTCCCGAAAGCAGTCGAGGTCGTCGTCGCGCCGGCGTTTCCAAAACCGGCGCTCGAAGTGCTTCCAAAACCAAACCCACTAACACCACCAGCACCACCACCACCGAACGGATTCGCGCTCGCCGCTGGAGCCCCAAACGGAGAAGGCGAAGACGAAGGCATCGCGGCGTTGTTGTTGTTGTTATTGTTGTTGCTAAATCCTCCACCCATGCCTCCGCCTTGAGATTGTTGATTGAAACCGCCGAAAGGACTGTTGTTGTTGTTGTTGTTGTTGTTCGCAGCACCAGCAGCACCTCCAAAAGGCGACGGAGCGCCGCCTATTCCAAACCCTCCACCACCAACACCAACACCACCCGCGCCAAAACTCCCGGCGTTAGCGTTCGCGCTCCCGAACGGAGAAGACGACGCGAACGGGGTAGCAGCATCACCACCGTTACCATTCGCGTTGTTGTTCTGTTGTTGATTGAATCCACCGGCAGCAAACGGAGACGGATTTTGATTCCATCGCGAGTTATTATTATTATTATTATTATTATTATTACTATTGCCTCCCCACATGACTCTCTCTCTCGGGTTCTCTTTTCTCCCTTCTCGAACGGCCGCGCTACCGCATCTCTTCCTGCGTTTGCGTCCGCGCGTGTGCGTGTGTGTGTTTTATCGGCTCTTTCCGCCTTACTTTATATAACGAATTCGGTTCGCTCCTTTTTCTTCATTTTTTTTTCGGGAAAAAACAAAAAAGGAGAGAGATGTCATCGTCAACATCAACGTCGATATCGAGCGCTCATCTTCTCGCCGCGAGGAGAGCTGCGAGGAGGAGCGAGAGGACGATGAAAACCACCTCTTCTTTTTCTTCTTCTTCTTCGAGGCGGTCGTGGAGACGCCGAGGGATGACGACGACGACGACGACGATGATTGGACGCGCGCGGGTCGACGACGACGGAGAACGAGAGCCACAAACAACGTCTCCAGAAGAGGAGGAGGAGGGAGAAGAAGACGTCTATCGAAGGCCACCGTCGAATCAGTCTCTCGGCGCGCTCAGTCGAATGGAAACGGTGAGTCAGAAACCGCTGTTTACGATTGGTGTGTTCGCGGACGCGCAGTACGCGGATAAAGAGAACGGTAGTTACGGCACGAGGAATAAGTACTTTCGAGATGCCAAGGAGAGGCTGAAACGGTGCCTGAGCGAGTTTAGCGAAAACGCGGATAAGTTGACGTGCGTGATTAATTTGGGAGATCTTTACGACGGTTACAACGAGGACGACGGGGAGAACTTGTATTTTCGAGACCAGACGAGATGGTCGGAAGAGGTGAAGGCGAGAAATATGAGAGAGTTTGAAGAGATGGTTGAGATCATCGAGACGAGTTTGTCGAGAGATTTGCGACTGGTTTCCGTTCTCGGGAACCACGACATGGCGGTTACCAGAGAGGTGTTTAAACAGAGGATGAACATAGGTAAGGAGGATTATTACAAGGTGGATTTACCGCGGAATTGGGTTTTGCTCTGCTTAGACACCACGGACATGAATCCGAGGTATGTGGAGGAGAACAGCGAGGCGTGGAAAGAAGGACACGCGTGGTTAGCTTCCAAGACGGAGGAGTTTAAGAAAAGAAACGCAAAACCGTGGTCGGGTGGTATCGCGAGGCAGCAATTTGACTGGTTGAAGCAACAGATCGACTTAGCCGAGACAGAAGGGAAGAAAGTTATCGTGTGTTCTCACAACGCCCTGGCGCCTGGAGCTGCCAGGGAAGGCATGGTGGCCTGGAACGCCGACGCGATTAGTAGCTACTTTGAATCCAAGTCAGAAACTGTAAAGATGTGTGTTGCAGGCCATGACCACCCAGGTGGTTATATAAATCGCGGGAACGTGCACTATTGCACGATTGAAGCCATGCTAGAAGCTGATTGTGGCACGTCGTATGGGTACCTGGAAGTGTACGAGCACGAGTGCATCTTGAGAGGCGTCGGTGCGTGTAAATCGAGACGAATGCGCACTTCCGAATGGGGCAAGTTTACGGGCATTGCCAATTTTGGCATGTTAACTGGAGACATCGATGTCGCAGATTCCAACGCGAGAGAAGAGGAAAAAATAGCGGATTGGATAAACGAACAACTTCGATCGCCCACCTCCTCCTCTTCTTCTTCTTCTTCCATGGACGACTCGGATGATTTGATTATTAAACGATAGGCATGACCAACATACCGCGATGTATAATAAGAACGAGAATAATAATAGTAGTAGTAGTATGATGTAATTGTATATAGTATTAAACGAGCAGATGACGATTAGGAACAGAGACAAAAATACATTCGAAACCGTTCAAAAACTTATTCGTCTTTGGGAATCTCGCCGCTGACCCAATCCATCCACTTCGTCGAGTCTCTCCAGTCGGCGTATTGGAACGCATCTTGGTTTTGGAACGACGCCCCGGTACCGTGCACTCCCATACCTTCCGCTGCATGGCCGAACTCTTCCTTAAAGTTACCCGGCAAGTTACGTCTTCTCATGTTTTGATCCCACTGACGGTTCCACATGTTGTAGCCGCCCTTGAGACCGACAATATTCACGTATCCCATCTCGTCGAGAATTTCCAACGCTTGAATCGCGCGATCTCTGCTGTCCGAGCACGAGACGATGATCTTCGCCTCCTTGTCCGGGAAAGTCTTCTCGATTTGCTCTTTGAACGATTCGTTCTTCGATTGCACGTACACCTTCGCCCCGACTTCCGCGTCGTACTTTCTCACCGCGTTAATCAACGGAACGCAGTGAAATCGGTTCCCAACTTCCTTGTTCTTTCTCGCGGTCGGAAAGTTCCCGACAAACTCAATCTCAGCGTCCGATCGAACGTCCAAAACATCGTAACCATCCGCCGCGAACAAGATCATCCCTTCCAAGTTCGACGCGATCCCTTTATCCGGGAACGCCGCGATGACTTCTTCCACGACTTCATCCGTAAATCCTTGCTCCGGGTAACGATACGGCGTCGCCAAAGCTTTCGTTCGGACGGATTGCGCTCTTTTCGCGACCGAGGAAGTCGTCTTACCGACGACGACGGCGCATTTCGTTTGCATCACAGAGGCAGCGGCTGAAGACATTGTTGCTTTGTTCTGAGTGTTATTCTTTGTTGTGACGGAAATTGATCTTCTTCTTCGTCTCGGATTGGATAATCTCCTCCTGCGTGTGTTTACGTGGCTGTTACGTGGCTTCGAAAGAAGGTCAAAAGATTGGTGTTTGAAACCCTAAATTTTTAGATTTTTTTTTGTTGCCGCCTCGTTCTTCAAAAAAGCTCTCTCTCAACTCCAAACGCAACTTTAGAGAGAGAGAAACTCGTGGCGATGCGTCACCGGGTCGTCGCTTCGAGCAAAGCGCTGCTGCTGCGGAGCGCCGTCGTCGTCGCGGCGAAAAGCGGAGATCGAGGACTGCTCGCGCGTTCGATAACGCATCATCATCCGCTTCACGTTTTCAAAGAAGGAGGAGGAGGAGGAGGAGAATCGAGTTCTTTCGCGTCGACGACGATGCGCTTTTTCTCCTCCTCTTCTTCTTCTTCTTCTTCTTCTTCTTCTTCGAACGCGACCGTTTCGATGAACAACGAGGAGGAGCGACGAAAGCGATTGATAAACAAAATGCTCTACCGCGCGAAACAGAGAGGGTTTCTCGAACTCGACGTGGTCGTCGGAGAGTGGGCGGAGAGAAATCTGAACGCGAAAACGACGAGCGATGCGTTTTTGAGCCAGTTTGCGATGGTTTTGGACGAGGAAAATCCAGATTTGTACTCGTATTTGACTGGACAAAGCGAAGCGCCGAAATATTTGAGAGAGGAGAACGAGGCGTATAAAGAACTTAAAGCGCACGTGATGAAGTTTTTAGACGAGAAGAGCGACGAGAAAACGAGAGCAAAGTTTGGGAAGGAATGGGTGAGAGGATGGAACGACGGCGGCGGCGGGAACCAGTGAAAGTCGCGAGGAGTTGTTTGTCGCGCGCGAGTAGATCTCTAGATAGATAAATAAATAGATAAATAGATGAATTAGATGTGTGTGTGATAAACTTATGTATTTGTATCGATTAAATCAAGCTATGAAAAAGTAGTCTTCCCGTTTGCATGTTTACTAGAACAAAGCTTCGTGTATATATTAAGTGAAGCTAACCAACTTTTTATTAATAAGCTCAACACCTCTCAGTTGCATGATCAAATAAATATTACTGTATATTACTTAATCTGAGGTGGTCTTGTTGTGCTTCGCGTCGTTCGGCGTGAAGACTTCGTCGTTGTTCTTGATCCAGACGTACCAGTAAGCCAAAGCGACCAAGACGATTTCAACCGCCAAGACAATCAAACCGTACTGGTAGGTCTCCCAGTCGTCTCTGAAGACCGGGGCGAGAGTGAGGGAGAAGACAGTCATCAACTTGATCAAGATGTTCAAGGCCGGACCAGAGGTGTCCTTGAACGGATCGCCGACGGTGTCGCCGACGACGCACGCCTTGTGAGTGTCGGACTTTTTGCCGCCGTACACCTTTTCGTTTTCGATGTACTTCTTGCAGTTGTCCCAGGCGCCGCCGGCGTTGGACATCATGACGGCCAACATAAAGCCAGAGGCGATGGAACCCGCCAACAAACCACCGAGGCACTTGGCACCAACCAACAAACCGACGGAGATCGGCGTGAGGACGGCGATGATACCCGGCAAGAGCATTTCGTTGATGGAGGATTTGGTGCACGATTCGACGCACGCCATGTGGTCGCACACGACGCCTTCCTTGCCTTCCAACAAGCCCGGAATGGTGCGGAACTGGCGTTGGACTTCGACAATAATCGCGCCCGCGGCTTTTCTGACGGACAACATCGTCAAAGCGGCGAACAAGAACGGAAGCATAGCCCCGAGGATGATGCCGGACAAGACGTACGGGTCCGTGAGCAACATGTTCTGGGCGAGGCAGAACTTTTCTTCGACGCCTTCGCCGCATCCGAACGGAACGTTTTGGACGAACGCGTTCATCATGGACAAGGCAGTCAAGACGGCGGAACCGATAGCGAAACCCTTACCCGTGGCCGCGGTGGTGTTACCGAGCGCGTCCAACTTGTCGGTGCGTTCGCGGACGTAGTCCTCGACATCCGGGGACATTTCGGCGATGCCACCGGCGTTGTCCGCAACCGGGCCGTACGCATCAGTCGCGAGCGTGACACCGAGCGTGGACAACATACCAACAGCGGAGATGGCGATGCCATACAAGCCACCAATGACGTAGGTGGAAAGGATTGTCAAGACGATGACGATGGTCGGCGGGAAGACAGAGATCATACCAATGCCCAAGCCTTGGATGATGACAGTCGCGGCACCACCGGCAGAGCCGGCGTGCGTGATGGATCTGACCGGAGTGTACGCGTAAGACGTGCAGAATTCCGTGGCTTCACCGACTAAGATACCCGCGACGAGACCGATGAGGACGCACGCAAAGTACTTGTAGCCCAACTTGGAGCCGTTGAACAAAAGTTCGACGGAGACAATGGTGAGCACGATGACGAGGACAGAGGAAGAGTAAACGCCTCTGTGCAACGCGTGGAGCAATTCGGATTGGTCGGCGTCGTCCTTCGTGGAGACAGTCCAGAAACCAATGGTCGCGGCCAAGATACCAAAGCCGGCAACCCAGAACGGCAACGCAATTTCAGCGTGAGAATTCGCCAAGGAAGCGCAGGCAATAATGGAACCGACAAACGATTCGAACAAATCAGCACCCATACCGGCAACGTCACCGACGTTGTCACCAACGTTATCGGCAACAGTGGCCGGGTTACGGGGATCGTCTTCCGGAATGTCAGATTCAACTTTGCCGACCAAATCGGCGCCGACGTCCGCAGCCTTGGTGTAAATACCCCCGGCGACTCTCGCGAACAAAGCGATGGAAGAGGCGCCAAAGCCAAAGCCAGACAAGTATCTGATCGCATCTCTCATGTCCGGATCATAGGTGCTGCCATCGGGCGCACCGTTGTCTTGACCCATGGAGAACGCGTAGAACAAAACGACCAAACCGAGGATACCGAGCGCGACGACGTAAAAGCCCATGACGGCGCCGCCGGCAAAGGCAATCTTAAGCGCGGAGTTCAAGGACTCTTTCGCGGCTTGCATCGTCTTGACGTTAGTTTCCGTCGCAATCTTCATGCCCATCCAGCCGGCCAACGCGGACAAGCACGCGCCGGACAAGAAGCACACGGTGGTTTGCCATCCGCCCTTCTTTTCGGAGTAGTCCACCGGAGAACCCGATTGGCCTTCCAAAATGCCAACAATAAACGCCGCGCAGACAACCACAAACGGCACCAAATACTTGTATTCAGTCTTCAAAAATGCAATAGCACCTTCGGAAATTTGGTCCGCGATGAACAACTGCGGTCCTTCACCACGCGGGGAGGCACGAACTTTCTTCATCAAGACTGTAAATTTTTGTTCACGAGGACACGATTAGGAAAAGGGGAAGCGAAATTTTGGGGTCAGCAACAGAGAGCATTAAACGGTCTCAAAAACGACTCCGAACGCGATGAAGCGATCGCCAAATGGTGCGCGCGCGTTTTGGTTCCGCGCTTTTCGGGAAAAGCTTCTCTTAAACGCGCACAAAGGACCGAAAGAAAACGATAAAAATTTCGATCGTCATTTTTTCCGCATTTTCCGCCGAAATTTTTCGCGAGTAAACAAAAAAAATAATTAACGCGCGTACCTCCAATCATCATCAACGCCAAGATGCCGCCAAAGAACGGCACCGAGACGACGATCCCAGGAGAGATGTCTTTATCCGCATCGAAAACTGCCATCGTGAATTTGAGTTAAATTTCGCAAACCTACGACGGGTGAGTTTTTGTATTTCTGACGATTTCCCCGATTGGTTTGGTGGCTGAGACGCGCTTGTCGGCGCAAAAACGGGATATCGGATTCAAAATTGGAGGGTTTAGGGTTTAATTGGTGAAACCCTAAAGTAAAAAATTGTTAAAAATCAGAAGAAGCGCGCCGCGCAAACGCGAGAGGGAACCCGGCGTTTTAGTAAATAAACGAGATAACGACGGCTGGCGACCAATGACGACTTCGACGAGCGGTGGTGGTGGTGGTGGTGGTGGTGGTGGTGGTGGTGGTAGCAGCAGCAGCAGCAGCAGCAGCGGCGGCGGCGGCGCCGACGGGAACAGCAACGGTCTCCTCTTGTACCTGTCGCTGTTTGGGTGCGGCGTCGCGATTGGCGTGTCGGCGTCGCGAATACGGAGGTTGTTACGGGAAGGAGAGCAAGCGCCGAAGAGAAGAAAAGGAGGAGGAGTAGGAGGAGCGATGGAAGAAGAAGAAGAGCGAGAGGACCATCGAACGAGAAGGACGACGACGACGACGTCTTCTTCGTCGTTTTCCTCTTCGCCCTCGTTGGCCTCTTGCTCATCGAAAACGTTGTACGCGACCGATGATATCGTTCGCGAACACTTTACGCGAAACGTGCAGTTCTTCGGCCAACTCGGGCAAGAGACGATAGCGGACGCGTTCGTCGTCGTCGTCGGGTTGGGTGGAGTAGGTTCGCACTGCGCGAGCATGCTTTTGCGCTCGGGCGTGAGGAAGTTACGCGTGGTAGATTTTGACCAAGTGTCGTTGAGTTCGTTGAATAGACACGCGGTGGCGACGAGAGAGGACGTCGGGAAGCCAAAGGCGGAGGTGTTGAGAACGCACTTTACGAAGATTTTTCCGGAGGCGGAGATTGAGGTGTGCAACGCGATGTGCGAGAAGAAAAACGAGGAAATGGTGTTGGGTGAGTGGAAAAATGAACGCGGAAACGTAACGCCATCGTACGTGGTCGATTGCATCGATAACTGCGACACGAAAGTGGATTTGTTAGAGGCGTGCGCGCGACGGAAGATCCCGGTGGTATCCTCCGGCGGCGCCGGATCGAAGTGCGATCCGACGCGGTTGAAACTGTGCGATATTTCGAACGCGAACTTCGATCCGTTAATGCGAGCGATTAAATATAACTTGCGTAAAAAGTACGGCATCAGTCACGGCGTGGATTGTCTCGTTTCGGTGGAGAAGCAAGTTCGAGAGTTAGTCACCGAAGTCGAGTTGAAAGAAGGCGAAACGCTTCGCGATTATCAAGTCGTTCCAAACTTTCGCGTGAGAACGATACCAGTTTTAGGTACCGTTCCGGCGATGTTTGGATGCGCCTTGGCGTCTTTTGTTTTGTGTAAACTCTCGAAAACGGTCGAGCTTTCTCCGGACGAAGGCAACGACGTGGATACCAAAATCGTCGCTTACCAGACGCAACTCGATCGATTGAAAGATCGAGAAGAAAACAGAGGCTCGGAGAAGTGCGCGCTAGATGTAGATATCAACGATATTGCTTATTTAATGAAAGATGTGTGGCAGCGTCGCGATGCGCGCGCGCTGGCGAGATCCGGCGATGATTTAGCAACGACGCCGTGGAAGGCGTTGAACAACCTCGAATTTTGTCGCTGGGACGTGACGAAACCGTCGAGCATAGATAATTTAGTCTTGTTCGAAAGAAGCGAATGCGACGAGTGGGAAGAAGGCGGAGAGCACGCCATCCAGAGAGCTTTTTTAAAAGAGCCAGAGTTGGTGCAAGTAGTCGCGAAACGATTGAGAAGAGTCAAGTTAGAACACGCGATAAAAGTAGCAAACGATAAATAGAAATAAATATGGTATAGGAAAATTTGCACATTACAGGTAAAGTATATTTTTACACCTCCGATTGCTGATAGCCACCGCCACCGAGGGAAAAGTCATCCGAGGACCCGCCGCCTTTCTTCTTGCTACTCCCTTGTCCCGTGATCCTTCCTTCCGGAACGGCGCCCGCGGGATGAACGTGTGAAAAATCGTCTTGATATTCGCTCCCGGGCACGTACGGCCGCGACGACGAGTTCCCGCCGGAACCCATCATCAACCTTTCGCTATCGGGATCCAAACACTCCCCTTCTAAATCATTTAACGCTCCTTTCATCCACAACATCCCCCACAAACACACGGTCGCAACTCGAACCAAAAACGCGAGAAACTCCGGAAAGAGCGTCGTCCAGTTCAAGCTCGCGTACGACAACGTGTCGTAATACTCATCCTTCCCTTCCTCCGTTCGCACGCCCGCTCGTCCGGACCAGATTGCACCGGTGAAGTTCAACAACCAGAGCAAATCCGTAATCGTCAGCGCCACCAACACCGCGGCGTATATCTTCAACAATCTCGGCGTCTTTAACTCCATCGCCACTATGCCGTACAGCGACACCGCGAGCGCGGAAGCGTGAATGATGCCGTACGTGAACGAGAGCGACCCCCACAGCGCCAAAAGTATCTGAGCGTACAACGCTAATCTCGCGAATCGAATCATGGTCTTCGCGGTGATCCCGCCATCTTCCAGCGCGCGCACCGCGCGTTCGTTGAGCGCGTACAAAGTGTCCATCGAGCTTAGACGGAAAAAACTTCTCGACTGTGTGAGTATATCGAGAGAATGAAGATGAATCTCTTCTGCTTTTACGTTGTAAAAAACGCGCTTTTTTTCTGGAACAGCCCCCCCCCGCGCTCTCGGCAAAAAGAAGAAAACGGAAAAGAAAAGAAGAGGAGAAACAACAGGTTTGCGCGTGCGCGTGAAAGAACAATACGTATTATTGATAATGATTAAATTTTCATTTTAGGAAGAACAGCCACGGGCTGCTTGTAGGTGAACCCATCCATCGAAGGTTCCATTTTATTTCTTTCTTTTTGTTCTTCACCTTCTTCTTCTTCTTCCTCACCCTTAAGCGAGAGAAGCGAGCGCGGCGACGAAGACCGCCGAGACGACCGCGGAGACTTTCGTCAATCGCGAGGCTGGCGAGACGCTGATGTTGCAAGCGGCAAGGTATTCTTCAACAGAGACATTTCCTCCACACTCTGACTTAGCAGTATCCCATTCGCATTCCGCTGTGTTCGCATTGCAATCAGCTTCAACTTTATATTCGTCGCACTTAAACTCTCTGTACATGTGCAACGCGCCGAGTGTGTTGGTAATTTTTGTCTTCACACCGGCTTCACTGAGACCGCACCGAGCCGTCGGAGTCGTCATCCATTCGCACGAGCCGGTGCAGTCGGCTTCAGCTTTGGCGCCGCACTCAAGTAATAGTGCCGCTGCAGCGAGCACCTCGGCGCCATCTTCCGGCGGGATAGTCGCCGTCGCGAAATTTTGTTGAACAGTCGCAGTAGTACCACAAAAACTTTCATCACCTTCTGTGACCCACACGCAACTGGAATCCGCACCGCACGTGGTCTCGCTCGTGATTAACGCGCAATCCTTGATTTTGGTCAGGTATTCGCACGAATGCGCGGCGTCACCGTACGCGTCCGCGTGCACGGCGGTTGGCGCCAGCGCCATCAAAGTCGCCGTCGCGCCGATGGCGAGGAGCGAAGTTTTTCTTTTGGTCATCATATCATCATCATCTTTCGTGTTGTGTGTGTTGATATTTTTTTTAAAGTGCTCTGAGTGAGATCTGATGACACGTGTGATCGATCAAGATCGCAAAACAAACAAAAGAGAAAGAAGAGGAGAGAGAGAGAGCATATCCCAAATGGTCAGTTACTTGTGTCTGTCAGCACATTGCTGCGCTTTGCCCCGATCTGCGACGAGAGAGCGCGCGTGCGAACGATCGTCCCCGCGGAGTTTTACGAACCGCG
>Ga0255765_1000850_pt1 | contig 40173 bp, 21 predicted proteins | sample 041ome_8_FD_179965 | JGI IMG/M metagenome (GOLD analysis project Ga0255765, IMG submission 179965) | Coastal salt marsh microbial communities from the Groves Creek Marsh, Skidaway Island, Georgia - 041407BS metaG (version 2) | ecosystem: Environmental > Aquatic > Marine > Intertidal zone > Salt...
ACGTATGCGTACACAGTACACACGACCACGTCAAGCGCATTTCATGGCGTAAACGTACGCAGAATACGTGACGTATGCGTACACAGTGAAAACGAGAGATTTGGACGATCATCCGATTCGATTCGCGACGCCGCGGCGATCGCGCGCGCACACGCGCGCGCGCCCGGCTCGCTTCCCGACATGTCCCTCGCGGCGGCGACGATCCCGAGCGCGCCCGCGCGGCGACGCGACGCGACGACGCGACGCGCCGCGCGCGATGCGCGACGCGGGAGGGCGACGATCGCGCGACGCGCGACGGTAAGACGCGACGACGGCGACGCGCGACGCGACGACGACGACGACGCGACGCGACGGTCGACGGCGATGGCGGCGACGGCGGTGGCGGTGAGCGCGATCGTGGGGATGACGGACGTCGCGGAGGCGTACGAGGCGACGCGCGCGACGACGGTGCGCGGGGGAGGGACGCCGTACGCGCGGACGACGAAGCGGCGAGCGACGACGACGACGGCGAAGTCGACGGCGTCGCGCGTCGCGCCGAAGGTCAAGGCGGGGAAGAAGGAATTTAAGGCGAAAACGACGAGCGGGGGGGCGCGAAAGGGCGTGAGGAAGGTGCGCGCGCGAACGGCGACCAAGGCGACGGCGACGGCGGTGCCGGCGACGAAGCGTCCGGTGAAGCGCGTCGCGTCGAAGGCGGCGCCCGGTAAGGCGACGCCGACGACGAAGCGCGCGGTGAAGCGCGTGGCGTCTAAGACCGCGCCCGCGGTCAAGGCGGCGGCGACGACGAAGCGTCCGGTGAAGCGCGTCGTGTCTAAGCGCACGGTGAAGGGCGTGGCGGTGAAGACGCCGACGACGAAGCGCGCGGTGAAGCGCGTGGCGTCTAAGACCGCGCCCGCGGTCAAGGCGGCGGCGACGACGAAGCGTCCGGTGAAGCGCGTTGCGTCCAAGGCGGCACCGGCGCCGGCGTCTAAGGCGGCGGCGACGACGAAGCGTCCGGTGAAGCGCGTCGTGTCTAAGCGCACCGTGAAGGGTGTGGCGGCGCCGCCGACGAAGCGTCCGGTGAAGCGCGTGGCGTCTAAGGCTGCGCCAGCGCCGGCAGCCACGGCAGCGCCGACGACGAAGCGTCCGGTCAAACGCGTCGCTTCCAAGGAGGCACCGGCTGTCAAGGTTGCCGCCGCGCCGAAGGTTGAGGCGACGACGCCGGCGACGAAGCGTCCGGTCAAGCGTGTCGCTTCCAAGGCCACCGCGCCGGTGGCTGAAGCGCCTGCCGTCGCGGAAATGCCGACGAAGTCCGCGGATAAGCCATCCGCGGCGAAGCGCGAAGCCGCCAAGGAGGCTCGCGAAGCGGAATTGGCCAAGATCAAGGCGGCGCGCGACGCGGAAGCGGAGAAGGCTGCCGCCGCCGCGCAAAAGGCTGCCACCGAACGCGCAGAAGCTGCCGCCAAAGCGAAGGCTGCGAACGCGGCCAAGCTTGAAGCCGCGAAGAAGGCGCGTCTTGCGAAGAAGGCGCCGGTAAAGGCGGAGAAGCCCGTCGTCGTCGAACCCGTCGTCGAAGCTCCGGTTGTTCAAGCTCCGGTCATCCAAGCGCCGAAGAAGACCCCGGGCGCCATCAAGCAAGCTGAGAAGGCTGCTGCGGCCTCCAAGCTTGCGGCTAAAAAGCAAGCCGAACGCAAGGCTGCCGCCGACGCGCGAGCGAAGCTCGTCGCGGAGAAATCGGAATCGAGCAGAAAGCGCGTCAGCGCAGCGACGTCGAGCGCCGATAAGCAAGTGGCCGCCAGAAAGGCTGCGCAAGCTGCCAGAGCGAACGCCGCTAAGGCCGCCGCTACCGAAAAAGTTGCCGCCCGAGCCGCCGCCAAGGCGAAGATGGAAGCGGCGATGACCAACGACAAGGCCACTCGCGCCGCCGCCGCCAAGGCGCAAGCCGCGGAACGCGAAGCGCTTCGCGCCGAGCAAGCCGCGGAAAGAGAAGTTGCCGCCGCAGAGAAGGCCGTCGAAGCCGCCGCGCCGAAGGTTGAAGCCGCCGCGCCGAAGCCCGCCGCGCCGAAGCCCGCAGCTTCCAAGCCCGCCGCTTCCAAGCCCGCCGCGAAGAAGGTTGACGCCAAGGCTGCCGCCGCCGCGAAGAAGAAGGCTCTCGCGGACAAGAAGGCTAAAGAAGTCAAGGCCAAGACTGCGAAGGCGCGCGCGGACGCCACTGCGCGCAACAACAGCAGCAAGAGCCTTGACTTCGTCGGCGCCACGTTCAGTGACGTCGCCGCCGTAAGCTTGGCCACCGCCGTCGCGCTCGCGTTGGCCGTGCCGGGCGTCAGAGATTCGCTCCTCAAGGGCGACCTTGAAGGTGCGGCGGATGGAGTTTTCGAGACGATTGATGGTATCGACAACTTTAACGTAAAGGCTGCCACCGTCGGTGCTGTCGTGGCTACCGACGCCGTCGCGCACTTGCCCGTTCTCGGCTCGCTCGTGCCGGGTCCGCTCGAATTCATCGGCACCCTGACCGCCGTCTTGCTCTTGGAGCGTTACCTCCTCGTCGGCGAAGACGATATCGCGGACGACATCGAAGATCTCGCCGCCAACTTGCCGCGCGAGTTGCCAGGCGATGTCGGCGAAGTCATCGATCAACTGGCCCCGATCGGTAAGACCGCCTCCAAGACGGTGTCTGCGGTGCAAGACGTCGACATTTCCGAAGTGACCGACACGCTCAAGGAGGTCCCGGAATGGTTCGGTGACAGCGAAAACCCCGTGGTCGACATCGCGGGCCCGGCCACCGCCCTCGCGGGCACGTACGTGCTCGGCAACGTCGCCCGCTGGCCGCTCGTCGCCATCGCGGCGCCGCGATTGTTAGAGCTTCTCGGCGCCGGCGTGTTGGTTTACTCGTTCCAACGCTACGGCACCTCGGACGCCAACCTCAAGGATGACCTCAAGTCCGTCGTCGACGAGTCCAAGCGCGTCGTCAAAAAGTTCCTCTGATCATCCAATAATCGAATGAAAGCGGCTTCGCGGCATTATTCTTTGTAAAGAGCACACGAGCGAGCTCGCGCGACGACTTTACTCCCGTCCCGCGCGCTATCCACTTCGCCACTCCGCGGCGCGATGGCGTCCATCGCGTCCGCGTCCGCGCGCGTCCGCCCGCGCGGGCGCGACTTCGCGCGCCATCACTCGTCCGCGCGCGCGCATCCGCGTCCGCGTCCGCCTCGCGCGTCCAGCGCGTCGCGTCGTCGCCGCGACGCGCGGCGACCGACCACCATCGCGCGCGCGCAATCGGTCGTCGACGCCCTCGCCGCGGTCGACGCGTGGTCCGTGACGAGCGCGAGCGGCACCGCGCTGCGATTCATCCCGCCCGGGATCGAGACGCAGCTGTTTCAAGTCGGACTCGCGCCGTACCTGGCGTACCTGTGGTTTCTGCGGGACGCGCGCGCGACGCCGCGAGCGTCAAACTTCGGCGCGCGATTCTTGTTGTTGTTCGTCGCGGCGACGATACCGGCGGGAATCGTGGCCAAGACGCGGTATGGAGATATATTAGCCAACGTAGACGCGCTGCACGGGAGCTCGGAATCGCTGTTGACGGTGTCGAACGCGTTGTTCGCGTACGGGTTCGGCGCGGCGGCGGGGCGCGGGGACGACGGGGAGAAAGACGAGGATGGTGAGGAGCGCGCGACGACGCCGGCGTACGTCGTGCTGGGGGTTTTGTTTTTAACGTGCGCGGCGAGCACGCTCGCGATCGGGGCGGTCGCGCCGTCGATCGTGGATGGTGAGTTGCTGGCGAGCGAGCCGGGCAACGCGCTGAGTTTGCCGACGTGGGCGGTGCACGTCTCGAGCGTCACCGAATGGGCGTTAGCGATGAAATACGTCGCCGGGCACGCGGATAGGACCGGAAACGCGAGTTGGCGGAACCTCACGGTGGCCATGTCTCCGTTTCTGGCGTCTGGTATAACGGCGTGCACGTTTCATGCGTTTTACAATCCCGCGTCCATCAACGCGCTCGTGCCTTTGCAGGCGCTGTTGACGTTGATGGGTAACACAGGGTGCGCGGTAGCGGCGTACACGATAGCGACAAACGAAAAAGACGGCGCCGATAGCGAGACGCCCGTTTTAGAGGGTGCGGCGCCGATCGAAGACGGATTAGGATTCGCGCTCAAGTTGGCGTTGTGGACGTCGCTCGCGAGCACCGCTGTCAAGTACGGCGAACTCGCCTCGCCTTTCGGAGCGTTCTTCGCTGAACCGTCGTATGGTAAAGCGCTCGGCATGATAGCTCTACCCAGCGTCGTGTGGACGTACTACGCGCTCAACTCTGGGGCGAACGCGCCGAAACTGACGATGCAAGACGTAAAATCGTTCGGCGTCGCCGGCACCGTTTCCTACGTCATCATCGAACTCGCATTTTGGGCCGTCGCCGCCCCCGTGGCGTTCACGTGGTACAAAGTCGCAGAGGGCACGTGGCTCGATCTTTCCGATCCCACCGACAAGGCCAAGCTATTCGGCGCCGGCGCCGTCTTCATCAACGTCGTGCGTCTCTTCGTGCCGCTTCGCTTAGCCGCCGCGCTCGCGCTCGCCCCGGTCGTCGCCAAATTCGTCGCCGACAACGACGACGATTAAATCGATTAGCTCATTAGTTCACATTACATCGGCGCGCGTCTCACACCATCACCCCGTCCTTCGCCTTCGCGTTCGCCTTCGCCGCGCGTCCCTCGTCCGCGCTCTCCTCCGCCCGCGTCGTCCTCCCGAACGGTCTCCATCGCTCCAAGTACCGCACCCTCGCCTCGTACGTCGCCCTCGCGCGCCGTTCGCGCTCGAGTTCGTCTCGCAGCGCGTCGACCGCGTCGTCGTGCGCGCGCTTGTCCATCAACAACCGCGCGCTCAGCGCGAGCGCGAGCGCGGCGACGACCGCCGCGCGCGCGTTCGGCGACGTCGTCGTCGTCGCCGCGCTCGCCGCGCGCGCCGCGCCGCGTCGCGCGTCCATCGCGTCGCGCGCGACGCGATGGCACCGCGACGATGTGCCGTCACCGCACCGCGCGCGCGCTCGCGCGCGCGACGCGACGCGATCGACCGTCGGCGCGGCGCGGCGCGCGCGACGACGTCGGTCGCGCGATGGCGCGCGAGCGCGCGCGCGAGCGCGCGACGCGCGCGCGCGATGACGACGTCCTCGCGCGGGACGACGACGGAGGCTGGGCGCCGGTGAAACGGCGCGACGCGGCGGCGACGACGCGCGAGGGCGCGGTGGCGACGATGTTCGAGCGCGCGCCGCGCGCGCCCGTGGTGCTCGTGCTCGTCGGACCGAGCGGGGCGGGAAAGTCGACGTTTTCGGCGCGGTTGCCGCGCGAGCGGTGGACGACGGCGAACCAAGACACGGTGTCGAACGGGAAGCGTGGGACGAGGCAACAGTGCGTGCGAGTGGCGAAACGAGCGCTGGAGGAGGGTAAGCACGTGGTGATCGATCGGTGCGGGCTGAGTCGGCAGCAGAGAGCGGATTTCGTGGCGCTCGCGCGCGAGGCGCGGCCGCCGTGCGAGCTGCGAGCGGTTTGGTTTAATCAGCCGGTGTCGGTGTATCAGCAGCGCGTGCGGATGCGGACGAATCATCCGGGAGGCGTGCAGGGGGAGAGCTCGGTGCGCGTGGTGCAGTTGCAGATGCGTGGGAAGGATAACGCGCCGCCGACGAAGGAGGAAGGATTTCGAATAGTGCGGCGATGTCGATTTCAAGACGACGTGGACGCCGCGTGCGCGGCTTTCTGCGCGCTTCCCGCGGCCGAGACGGCGGTCGAGTTTCCGAAGAAATCTAAACCGGAGCGAACCCTCGATTCGGTGCGCGAACCGTCGGTGGTTGAAGACGCCGTCGCGGACGCCGCGACGTGAAATCAGCGAAGCCGCGCGCGCGCGCGGCGATTAGTTTATAGACTAGCGTTCGTTGAAACGACGACAAAATTGATGACGAATTACATTATTTCGCGTCCGTTTCCTTTCGATCGGCGCTCTCTAGAGCAAATCCTTCAATAAGAACGCGATGCCGCCGAGACCGATGACGGTGGACGCGACGGTGATCAAGGGCGTGGATAAGCCCCCACCCTTCGCGCGTCCCGTCTCGACGTCGTACGGCGCGAACCGACTCTTCGGCGCGTTGCACTGCGGGCAAACATAGCTCTTCGGTTGCTCGCTAAACGCCGTCGGCAGCGTGTACACGTACCCGCAATCCACGCAAATGTGCGACGCTCTTTCCTTTTGCGCCGCCGTCAACTTGCGGCCAAACTTCGGCGGCGCCGGTCGCTTCGGCAACCGCTTCACGTCAAAGTCCGCCCCTTGACCGCCTCGCACGACGATAAAATCAACCGTGTTCGGGCACGCCGAGATCGCGCTTCGCGAGAACGCCAGCGCGTCCGCCGGCCACAGCTCGTCGCCGAAAAACGACGAGTGGTACTTGACGATGTCCCCCGCCTTCAGCCCCGCCTTCGACGCGTTCCCCTTGCACTGCGCGATCTGCACCCCCGGTCGACCGTCGCCGCGCTCCTTCAGCGTCAATCCCAGCGGCTTATCGACGCTCACGCTGATCTCTTGCGCGCGGACGACGAGCGCGCGTCGTCGCGTCGTCGCGCGTCGCGTCGTCGCGTTTCGCGCGAGCGGCGCGCGCGCGCCCGCGGCGCTCGCGGCGTGGCGTTGGGCGAGCATGGCGCGCGCGGTGGTCGTTCGCGCGGTCGAGCGCGGCGTTCGTCGGCGCGCGTCGCGTCGGCGTGTGACGCGCGTCGCCGTCGCCGTCGCCGTCGGATAACGATGGCGCTGACGTCAGTCTTTATCTTCGCGCCGCGTTAGGGTTTCGAGTGATGGCGGTTCGTCGCGTTCGTATACGACGCGCGCCGCAGACCGCGACGCGCGCCGCCCGACGACGCTCGACGCGCGCGCGCGCGCCGCATGCTCCCGGGACGCGCGCTGTTCGGCCGCGCGTCGCGCGGCGGCGGGATCGGCCCGCCGCTCGTCGCCGCGTGCGTGGGCGTCGCGAGCGGGTTTTACATTTTTAACGAACCGCTGAAGCGACGCGCGGCGGCGCGGACGCTCGAGCGCGCGCGCGATGACGAAGCGAACGCGCGCGAGAGACGATGAAGACGACGGGACGCGCGACGGCGCGACGGCGAGGACGCGGAGGGGCGGGAAATTGCGAGTGCTGGAGATGTACTGCGGCGTCGGCGTCATGCACGCGGCGCTGCGACGCGCGCGAGGCGACGAAGCGGAGGTGTGCGGCGCGTACGACGTGAATCCGAACGCGTGCGACGCGTACGCGATGAATTATGGGACGCGACCGTCGCAGAAGAGCTTGGTGAGCGTGGCGATGGAGACGCTGGTGAAGACGAAGGCGGAGGCGTGGGCGATGTCGCCGCCGTGTCAACCGTTCACGCGCGCGGGGTTAAAGTTGGACGTCGACGATGGGCGCGCGGAGAGCTTCATGCGGTTGGTGGACGAGATGGTGAAGATGGATGCGAGCGCGCGGCCGAAGTACGTGTTCGTCGAGAACGTGGTGGGATTCGAGACGAGTCGCATGCGAGACGCGCTGCGAGACGCGCTCTCCGCGTCGGCGTTCCACGCGCAAGAGTTCATACTCACACCGACCATGTTCGGCGTGCCTTACAGTCGGCCGAGATATTTCATGCTCGCCCGTTCGACGCGCGCGTTTGAGGACGGCGTGGACGAGATACGACGCTCGCCTCCGCCGAGCAAGCTGTCGCATCGCAGGGAGTGGATTCCGGATTTCGACGACGTCAGGGACGCCGACGTCGTCGTCGCGCCGCTCTCGAGGTTTCTGGATCGTGCAACCGATGATATTTGGCGCGCGAACGCGGTCAAGCAGGATGACGTGGATCGCGCCAAGGGTAGCATAGACATAGTCACCGCTGAAGACACGACGTGCAACTGCTTCACAAAGAGTTACTACAAATACGTCAAAGGCACGGGATCCGTCGTGGCAAATCAAAGCGTCGACAAGGCTACGTGGGACGGGCGCATGGGCGATGGCGCGAGCGACGTACGTTTAAGATATTTTACCGTCGATGAGGTCGCACGGTTGCACTCACTTCCGAATGATTTCGCGTGGCCGTCGAACTTGACCACTCGTCAAAAGTACACGCTTTTGGGCAACTCGATGAGCGTGGCGTGCGTCGCGCCCCTGCTCGACTATCTCTTCGCTGATTAGAGGACACGGTGGTGTCAAACATGCAACTAGTCGTATAATGTACAAATGATTCATATATCACACTCGCCGACGTCGCCAAAGCTTCTTATGAGGCGTCACGATGGGCGACTGCGCGGTTTCTTCGCCGTCGGTCGGGGCGTCGCCCGTCGACGTCTTACTCGTATCTTTACTCGTATCTTCGCCCGTGCGTCCGGAGTTCGTGCGCGTGGGCGAAGGCGGCGGACTATATCGACCGCGACTGCGCGTGCTTTGACCACCGTCATCGATCATGGTAGGGAACTTGACAACTTTTTTCGTTGTTAGCTTTTGCCCGAGACCGCCGCCGGTGACTTCGTCCTCGACGTCCGCTAGCTTCATCGAGTGCTGCGCATCGGAGACGACTTCGCTCGCGGAAGGTTCGCTCACCGACATTGCTTTACGCAAATTACTGTCGTGCACGTTCATGCCCGTTCGCGCCGCTTTGGTCTCTGCCCACATCTCGCGAACGAGTTGCGTCAAAAAGTCGCAGGCGTCGTTCGCAGAGCCAGACAGGATGCTCGTGTGCCCTTTCGCCGCGGCGAGTGTCTTCGGGTCTTCGCTCACTAAAAACACGGCCCGACACATAGATACGTGACGCGAAGCTATTTTGACCGCATCGCGCACCGCTTGCGGTGGATCTTCCACGGGCTGGTGCGACGCTTCCTCCCACGTAATACCCATCACTCTCGCGCCTCTTCCAGCTCGATCGCCAGCGTGCTTGTACGCGTGCAAGGCCTTGATCATAGTCTCAATCTTCCACGCCTTCTCCGTGTTAGTTTGCATCGTACGTAGCTTGGTCATCATGAGCTTCTGGATCGTGCTGTTGGCGACTTTAATAGCCCACGGCCAAGGTGGATTCTCGCGATTCCCGTCTTGTCCGTAGTGAAATATGCCTTTCGCCGCGGCAGCGGCAGCGCTTGCCGCGGCAGCTTGCGCGAGTAGGCGTACAACTCGATGTAAAGCGTCTTCGTCATTCGTCAACGCACTATCGTCCATGACAACCAGGACACCTTCGGGGAAAACCTCTGCGGTTTCAAGTCGCGGATCAAGCCTGCGCTTGTACTCCAAGCAAAGCTCCAGATGGCGCAAGCCGAGCGCAAACCGAGTGTGCCTGGTTCTAATGAAATCTGAAACGTGCACTGGAAACTGAGGCGCGGATAAGAGCTGCAAAAACGGCGGGTGAACGACGATCAAGTCGACTTCTTCTGGCTTTGCGTCGCTCACGTACACGGCGCCCTCGTCGGCGAGTGACTTGATCAAGAAAACCACATGCGGGTGATTGACTTCGAATCCTAGGAGCATATAACGCAAGCCAGTGAGAGGAATGCACGGTACGCGTTGTTCGGGCGAGATGACTTGCGCGATCGCTGCCGCGCTCGTCGGAATCTCGTGTTGACCCTCCATCGGAACTCTGTCTTCTTCGCCTTCAGACGAGCTCGGCGACGCCGTCGGCGACGTCGCTGTGCGTTTCAGTTTGGCAAATTCGCGCCCGGATGAGTCGTCAGAGTTTTCGCCATCAGACCCAGATCCAGACGATGGCCCGGCGATAGACTTACGTTTACGCCGCGCGAGCGGCGGCGAAAGCCAGTCGTCTAGTTCGTCATCGCCGCCAATCTTGATCGTCACTCTATCTATCTCAGATGTGCCCGACGTTAACTCGCTCGTTTCTTCGCTCACAACCGGAGTCACGGTGCCCATACCCTCGCGTTCGACTCCACTCGTCATCTCGTGCGCCGAACTCAAAGATTTCTCTTCGTCCGTTGTCTCCGCGGCTGGGTGTACACCCGAGAGTTCCTCGGGCATACGCACGCCCTCCTGCTCTTCCGCCGCGTGCCCGAGACCCATGTTGTTCGTTTCGTCAATCGCCGGTTCTTTCGGCGGCGGTACCCAACCCCGAAGGATCCCACGCGTCGGTTTCAAGTCTGGCGTGGGCACCGAAGCCGGCGGCTGCGGCGCGACGAGCGGAACGATGCTTTGAATGATCGCCCACAACGGCTTTGGTTTCTTCGACTCATCCGTCTTACGTTTCGTGCTCCCACTCGTCGGCCCCACGGCATCGCGCACGATATCTGGCAAGCCCGTGTCGGAAACGATAAAGACGACGTAACCATCCGGAAGGTCCATGCGCGCCGCCGCTGGCACGGGTTCTCCGCCCTCGGCGTCCTTCGCCGCATCATCTCTGCAATCCGTCAACGTAGCGTGTATCTGATGAAACGGCGTCACGTGATGCGCTGAGAGTGGATACAGTCGCAACAACGCTATGGGATCCCAAACATCCGGCCAATCGTCGTCCCCGGGCGCCACGCACTCGGCGTGCACTATTTCTGGCAGCGCGTTCCCCGCCGCGCTCGCCCGCGCGAATCCCTCGCCCCGCGCCGTCCCTGGAATATTCGCCCCCGTAGGTGGCGCTTGCGCCACTAACTGGCATGTGATCGTCCTCGACTGCACTAAATTACTTAAATCATCGATCGTTTGACTCGTCCGTCCCGCCAGTCTCGTCGACGTCGAAGGCACTCGCTCTTCCCCATCCGACACATCCGCATCGCTCGCCTGCGCCGAGCTCGCTCCTATGTATTCTAGATTTCCGCTTCCAAACGTCGATTTCATCGCCGTGCCGACGGTTTCGTCCACTGTTTCGTTCGGTCGCGTCTCGTTCGCCAGCGGTCGACCTCGTCGACTCATCGACAGCGACCCCGTCCACACAGACTTCGTCGAGTCATCCCTCGACTCGCGTCCGACGCGTTCGCGCGCGATGTAATGATCACCACCGCGCTCGTTCCGTCGCGTGACCCACTCGGCGTTGCTCAAGATGCTCGTCAGGCGTTCGCTCGCGCGTTCGGAGGATGGAATCATGGCGCGAACGATTCACGTCGTTCGACGCGCGCGACGCGTTCGTGCGCGTCAGGACGCGCGGAGAACGCGCGCGCGATAGCTATCGAGCGTTCGCGCGGCGCGCGGACGAAACACGGGCGATCGCGGCGCGCGCGGTTGTGAAGACTCGAACGAGGCGCCGCGGCGACGCCACGCGCGGAGACGAGCGGCGCGAAACGGGCCGATGCGCGACGCGATGGCGCGGGACTATTTACGAATGGCTATTTAACACACAGTGAATACTCGGGTAAGCCGCGTGGGGTGGTCTTGTACGCGACGGTGTTGAGACAGTGACGCATCGAGTGTTGGGTCACGACGTACGTCTTCGCGTACAGAGGCCGACCGGGCTGGACGATGAATTTGACGTGGCTCGCGGCGATGGCGAGCATGGGAAGCAATCCCGAGCCGTCGGGTTTGCGCAATTCACGCTTATCCGCGGCCGTGCGGCGCTTGACGACACACGGACGACGTAGTACGGAGAATGCGTTTGCCGCGTCGGTAGGCGGTCTGCCTTTGGCACATAGAGCGCCGGTGAAGTTTTGCCACCACGCGTCATCGGCTAAGCCCTCGCTGACGAGCGTACCGAGCCTAGGCATGATGTTCTTGTTCTTACCGCGGACGGTGCCGACGGTGATTTCGACGCCCACGCGCGAGCCTATGATGGAGGGCGCGTTATCCGTCGGCGCTCGAGAGAGAACGTCGACTTGCAGGACGGATCCGACGCCGCCGTCGTCCAAGAAATAATCGTCGATGCGATCGAACTCGTCGAAGTCTCCGTCCCAATGCAAAATCTCGAGGAACTGCACCATTTGACGAGTCTTCTCGCTCCTGTACCCGTCGTCATCATCTTCATCGCCCTCCTTCGTCGCTTCTTTGTCGTGGCGATTGAAATGAATCAACAACCGCACGCTGTCAATTTTGCCATCATCTTTTGCCGCGACTGAACGACTGAACATTATCCCTGCCGCCCAGATAGAAGTGTCAAACCCTTCTCCCGTCACCAAATCGATCACACGCTGCACGTTGTCATACAACCTCGGCGGCACGCGCGCTTCGATGGCTTTAAAGTATTCGCGCAACGCCGGGACGTACTCGTCGTGACGCCCCGTGTTCTCCGGCAAGTGCTCCAGAAACACGCTCGCCGTCGGATCGATCTCCCCCTTGCTCATATCAAACTCCATGTACTCACTCAACCAATACGGATGTCGCCCATCCTCGTATTCCTCGCTCAACCTTCGCCACCATCGCCGATGTCTTGCGAACGCGCTCGACCGTTCCAATCCCATGCACCACGCATCACCGCCTCCTCGTCCCGCCGCCGCGTCGCACATCGCCAACCTCCGCAGATTTCCATTCTTCGCGCTCGCGTGATAATCCATCCGCAGGCTCACGTCCAGGTGCTTCACCGTCGGTAAATCGTTAAACTCGTGCAGCACGTTCGCGTTGCCGTCGTCCCCCGCCAGCGCCCAATCGAGCGACGAGAGAAACCGTCCCGCCGCGTCCCACGCCTCGGTCGGCGCGCACGCGTGCAGATATCGACGCGCGTGGTTATTATACCGTATCAGCGACGTCACGTCGGCGCTCCCGGTGCGCCAATCGTCGTCGTCGAACGTCGATGCGCGCATGTAATCCATCGTCGTCGCGCGCGCGGCGTCGTCGATGGCGCGCGCGCGCGCGAACGTGGCGCACGCGAAGCACGCGAAGCACGCGTAGAGCCGCGCCGCCGCGCGTGGGTGACGCATCGCGCGCGCGCGCGGCGCAGTGCGGTGCGTAACTGAATGGTGAATTTACAGCAGGCGGCGTCGGTTACGCGGCGACGGCGAAGGCGGAGTCGAGCGCGCCAGCGGTGCCGGAAACGACGCACGCGGTGCCGATGGCTAATATCGCGTAGTTGATGAGTTTCTCGGCGTCGTCGATGTCGTCATCGAACATGCGGAGATAGCACAGCGATGGAAACAGTACAGAGACGGTGAGCGTCAACACGCTGCCGATGAGCGACATGCCGACGCCAAAAAATGGAAGCTTGACGGCGATACCGAGCGCAGTGACGCCGAGCGTGGTGCGAACAAGCCGAGAGATGAATGCATCTTTGCTGGACTCCTTGACGCGGAGCTTGAGTTTTTCTTCGGCGCCCTTGGCGACGGGATCCAAAGTCAGCGCGAATTTCGCCAACGGGTTCACAGTAATCAACGCGAACGCGAGTGTGGCGAGCGATCCCGCTGGAAGGTTCAGGGTGACTTGATCAGCAACGTTGTCGCCATATAAGCAGTATCCCGCAACGCCGAGCGCGAGACAGTTCAAGGCCACGATGGCGTAAGAATTGTCGAGCATCTCCTCGTACTCTTCCGGCTTCTCCATGCTCGCGTAAATCGCGGGAAACACCGCGTGACCGGCGAACACGAAAGCCAAAAGGCCAAAGCTCACGGGAAACGTAGAGTAATGTATCATCGCCGTCTCGGCTGCCGCCCGAGGCAACTCTCCGGTCGATATGACTTGGCTAAATAATTCGTACAGCATCACGCCGGTGACGCTCACCGAAGCGCACAAGCCGAGCGCGCCGACGTACGACAGGCTGGATAAATCTAACAGCCACGTCGTTGGCACCATCGCGAGCGCCGCGCATGCGGAAAAGAGTTCCTCTTTACCTTGCATGTGGAAAAGCTTCGCCAGATGATCGCCCTCGAGAATGAAAAACAAGCCTGCGGTGCCAATCAGCTCCGTATACAAGACGAACGTGATGAAATTCCGCCCGTTCACCCCGAACGCGGCCTCTCCGATGTCCTCGTACGACATCAACGCCCGACGAGGCGATCGCATCGCCCGAAACCGCGCGTCGTCGTAGTCCACATCCGCGCAAAATTCATCGCCGCACACTCCGGTGTTCATCGCGAGCTCCGCCGCGTTTCTCACGTCGACCGACCGTTCATTCGCCGGCAGGCTCCCTCGCCGCTGACACTTGATCAAAATCTTCCCCGTATAATTCGTCACCACCCCCAAAGTCATCAGCACCCCCAATCCGCTCCATCCCGCCTCGCGCAGCGCGTACGGCACGCTCAGCGTCCCCACGCCGAGCAAGATATTCACCGCGTTCGCGCGCGCCTGCGCCGTCGTGCTCGTCCCGACCTCTCGCGTCGCGTCCGCGTCGTCCCACGTTCGCGCGCCGCGCCCCGCGCCCCGCGGTCGTTCGCGCGCGTCGACGACCGCGCGCGTCTTCGGTCGTCGTCGCGATGGCGTCTTCGGTCGACGTCGCGCGTCGCGTTCGCGCGCGTCGCGCGCGGGTCGCGTCGGCGCCGCGCGTCCGAGTCGCGCGCTCGCCGCGGACGTCGCGCGCGCGGCGGGCGCGCGCGGCGTCGCGCGCGCGCGCATCGCGCGACGGCGAGTGCCGTCGCTTCGCGACGTCGACGCGCGCGAAACGACGGTTCGCGCGCGCGCGCGATATGGGCGTGCGTGTACACACAATACGTACACTGGTGTACATTCGTGGTATATATGTCTTCACTGTTTGTACATACGTTTGTACACGCGCCGAATGTCCGACTCTCAGACGCGATTTCAAATTCGATTCGCGTCGCGTCGCACACGACGACGCATGAATCCGCCGTTCGAGGCGTTCGCGTACGACGCGCGCGACGCGATCGATGAACGCGATGCCGCTGCCGTCCGTCGTCGTGTCGACGGTTCAGCGCGCGCGAAGACGTGGACGAGCGACGACGAAGACGCAGACGATGACGCGCGGTCGAGCGCGTCGGAACCGAGCGACGACGACGACGACGACGACGACGACGACGACGCGAGCGATGCGAGCGAAACGTCGGACGAATCGTTATCGTCGCTCGATGGCGATGACGTCGCGGAGGACGTCCGAGGACGACCGCGACGGGCGACGGCGCGCGCGGCGCGCGGCGCGTTCAAGGAGGTGGACTCGGACGACGACGACGAATTGATGACGAGCGCGAGCGAGGACGACGACGCGGACGCGGGCGGTGAAGACGACGACGAGATCGATCGGGACGTGGTGGAAAAAATAGTGTACTGTCGCGCGATGAAAGACGGAGATGGAACGGTGACGTCGACGTTGGAATTTTGCGTGAAGTGGGAAGGCGTGAGCCATAGACGATGCTCGTGGGAAATCGAGGAGACGCTCCAGCGGGAGGCGCCGCACAAGCTGAAGACGTTTCTGCGCAAGCATCACGGCGTCGAGGCGCAGGACGCGCCGTATCCGGCGATGTATGACGTCATCGATCGCGTCATCGCGCACAGAGACGGCGAATCGGAGGGTTCGGTGGAGTATTTGGTCAAGTGGTGCGGGCTCGGGTACGCGGCGGCGACGTGGGAAGCGAGCGAAAGTTTAGCGACTCCGGTGGACGAGGCGCAGGTGGCGCGGTATTGGCGATTTTCCAAGCCAGAATTTTTCGAACGCACGGAAATGCCACACGGCAAGCCGGTGCCACCGGAGTTTCAGAACAACATGGCGCTGCGCGAGTACCAAGTGACGAGCTTCGAGTGGATGGTGAATAATTATTGCCGCGGACGCAACGTCATTTTGGGCGACGAGATGGGTTTGGGAAAGACGGCGCAGTGTATCTCGGTGATTGAGTACGTGCGCAAGAACCTCATCCGTCGACGACAACCCGTGTGCGTCGTGGCCCCGCTCACCACGCTCGGACACTGGAAGCGCGAAATGGAAAAGTGGACCGACATGAACGCCGTCGTGTACGACGGCTCGGCGGCGGATCGCGAGATGTGCGCCGAGCACGAGTTCTTCATACCGGGGACGCGAAGGGTGAAGTTTGACGTCATGTTGGTGAGTTTTGAGAACGTGCGTCGGAACACGGAATTGTTCGAGCAGTTTTCTTGGGCGATGTGCGTCGTCGACGAGGCGCACAAACTCAAAGACGTCAACTCGCAGACGACGCTGTCGGTGACCGCGCTTCGATATGATTGGTTGCTTTTACTCACCGGAACGCCGATCCAGAATAATATTAAAGAACTCTACGGCATGCTGCACATTCTAGATCCTCGACAGTTTCATTCGTGGGAGGATTTCCAAGACGAGTTTTGTGACGAATCCGGCGACGTCGACGCCGAGCAAGTCATGCGTCTGCGCGAACTTTTGAAGCCTCGCATGTTGCGACGAATGAAGGAGGATGTGGAAAAGATCCCGGCGAAGGAAGAAGTTGTGGTCTGGGTAGAGCTCACGGCGCAGCAGCGAGGGTACTACCGCGCACTGTATGAGAACCAAATTCACGTCTTGTTGGAAGGATCCAAGGTGAAGAGCGTCCCGCAGCTTCGCAACTTGTCCATGGAGCTTCGCAAGGTGTGCAATCATCCATTCTTGTGCGACGGGTTGGAAGAAGACTACACGAATAAACGGTTGGCGGCGTGTGCGGAAAAGGGTGATCAACCGCCCAACGCGCTGCAGTTGCTCGTCGAGGGAAGCGGGAAGATGGGCTTGCTCGCCAAGCTTCTGGCCAAGCTCAAACGCGACGGACACAAGGTGTTGATTTTCTCGCAATTCACCATGGTTCTCGACCTTATTCAGGATTTCATGAACGCATCCGGTCATGAAACCGAACGTTTAGATGGTAACACGTCCGCGGAAAATCGCCAGGCGGGCATCGATCGATTCAACACTCCGGGCGCGGGATTCGCGTACTTGCTCTCGACTCGGGCGGGCGGCATGGGCATCACGCTCACGTCCGCGGATACCGCCATCATCTTCGATTCTGATTGGAATCCGCAGAATGACTTGCAAGCTATGGCGCGCTGTCATCGTATCGGTCAAACCAAAGAAGTGAAGGTGTATCGGTTCATCACCAAGGACACGTACGAGCAGTCGTTGTTTGAGACGGCGTCGAGAAAGTACGGTCTTGACGAGGCGATCCTGGGCGGCGGCGGCGACGATGAGTACGGCGGTGGCGAGGGGCGTCAATCTAAGAAGACGGCTAAAGAACAAGCGCAGAGAATAAACGAGTTGCTCAAATTCGGTGTTCACGGTGCCCTGAAGGACGGTTCAGGTGAAGAGGCGAACGCGTTCGAGGCGGAGGACATCGACGAGATTCTCGCGCGTCGCGCCGAGCACCGAGAGGTTGGTCCGCGCGTCGGTAACTCGTTCTCCGTGGCCACATTCGGCGCTGAGGCAGGTGATGACGTAGATGACGAAACGTTCTGGGCCGAGGCGTTCGGGAGCACCGCGATTCAAGCGGCGAAAGACAAGGCGGCTGAGCAAGTCGTGGACAAGCGTTTCGCCGTCGAAGGTCCGCGCAAGCGGCGCAAGGTCAACTACAAAGAAAGTGTTGCGCTCATTCAAAACGCCGAAGCGCCTCCTCACGGTCGAAAGTCGTCGCGCGAGACGTACAACCAGCGCCGAGCCGAATCCAAGCGTCAGCGCGAGGAGGACAAGAAGCTCAGACACGAAGATCGTGAGGCGCGCCGAAAGGAGCGCGCGGCGGAGAAGGAGCGCGCGAGAGAGGAAGCGAAGCTAAACTGGTTGACGTACGAAGTTGAGCAAACTATCGATGCTGTCGTCGCTTTCGGCGCACCAGATGGGAACGTTTTTCGCGCCGTCACGTATGGGACCCTGGACGTGGACAAGCCGTTCGAGCAGAAGATGGAGGTAGCGAACGCGATTCTGGCCATGTTCGCCGCCATCGAAGCCGCTCGAGGGAAGTCGACGAGCGACGGCGTTTCGACGGTACAAACGCGCGCGAGTGATGTGCAAGACGGCGACAAGGACGATGATGGCGACAAGGATGATGACAAAGATGGCGACGAGGGCGAAGATACCGAGGAGACGAAAGCCGCCGTGTTTTCGGCTTTGGAGCGAGTCGTCGTTCCCGAACGAGCGACCAACGCGCTCGTGAGTCGCGTGTTGTGGACGAAGATGCTCCGCGCCATGCCGCGCCGCGCCAAACTGATGCGACAGCGCGCGGCGCTGGCGAAACTCGTGCAAGTAGACGAAGAACTGATCGACGTCGAGGGCGCGGATTCGGCGCAAACGGCCTTGAAGACTGGGTTGCCAAAGGAAAAGGCGGAGTTTAATGTTCCAACTCTCGGGCACAAAGCGACCGTCCCAGCGTCGTGGTGGACGACGGAGGATGACGCCGATCTTCTTCGCGGTTCTTTACGCTACGGCTACACGCCGGGGTACACGCCGGCGCTCGAGAAGCAGCTCGAGTGCGTGCGTAACGATCGATCGTTACGATTCGCCGCGAGAACCGGCGTGTACGACGACGGCGAGTACCGCGAGGTGGTGGATTGGCCGCCATTGTCGACGCTCAAAACGCGTCTCGCGCGATTGTTACAAGCTCTTCTGCGCCCGCCGAAGAAACCGTCCAAGGCTGAAATTCTCGCCGCACAAAAGAAAGCCGCAACCGAGGCGCGCCTGAAGCGCGACATGGAGGCGCTCCGAATGTGGCAGACAAAGCAAGCGCAACGTCGACGCTCGACTAGCCCGAAATCGAAGACGTCAACGCCTCGAAAGCGCAGTCCGCTGAAACAAGTCAACAGACAACAGGCGTCGCTGCACGCCTTTTTCACCGCTCCCGCGCCTCGATCGACGTAGCAGATACATTTTATAAAAGATTGGTTAATAACTGTGTATGGATACGTGTGCGTAATTACAACGAGTCCCGTCCTCGCGCGCGGGCGTATTACATTCGGGTGGGTGTGTTGGTAACGGTGTAAAGATTATTCAGGTGCGACCGAAGAGCGCGGGGCGCGGTAAAGGAGAAGCCGCCGCGCGGTCGACGTGTGGCGAGGTATTGATTCTCTGTGCGATCGGTAGAGATGATTGACGCGACGATTAATCCTCGCCTTCGCCAAAGCCTTCCCATTCGCCGTCTTCGCTGTCGCTCACTTCTTCGCCGCGCGCGCGACGCTTCGCCTTGAGCTTGGCCTTTTTCTTCGCCTCCTTGCTGTTCTTGTCAACCTTTTTCTTGACTTCGACGACGTTGCCCAAAGCGTCGGTGAACTCTTCGAGCGCGGCGGCGGCGGTGACGTCCTTCTTGGCAGCCTTGGCCATCCATTCCGCGTCGCCCTTGCAGTTGCATCGCGCGATGCCGTCGTCCGCCTTCTCCATGAGCCAAGTCTCCGGGCAAAGCGCGGAGCAGAACTCGTTGTTGTGCGTAATCATGACGACACCGCCTTCGTAGACTTGAATCGCACCCGCGAGCGCGCCGAGGGAATCGCGATCCAAGTAGTTGGTCGGTTCGTCGAGAATGACGATGTGCGGGCAGTTCCACATGGACGCCGCGATGACGACCTTGACCTTTTGCCCGCCGGAAAGCGCAGCCATGCGAGTGTGGGTGCCAAACTCCTTGTCCAAGCCGACGTCTTCGAGGTGCTTCTCGACGTTCGCCGTCGTTAACGGAGTGTGCATGGCGCCCGCGCGAGCGGCGACCTTTTCGTCCACAATTTTCATGTGCTTTTCGAAGCCCCACTTCGCGAGCTTGGACGCTTGCAAGTAGCGGTTCGAGTTGTAATCACGACCGACGAATTGCACTTCGTACTCGTACTCCTTCTTCACTTGCTTGCGACCGCCGGTGAGTTTTTCGATGGCCATCTTGAGCTTGATCGGGTTGCCCTTCTCATCGTTTCCGAGGTCAATCATGATCGGCTGCTTGCAGCGCTCGCGCTCTTCATCCGTGAGCGTCATCGTGTCCTTGACCAAAGCTTCCTTGTCGTCGCCGTGCTGGTAACGCCAGCGAATGTACTCATTCGGCGTCTTGTCCAAGTGCTGCTCGATGTGGTGGAACGCGTGCTGGGCGACGTACGCCACGCGCGCGTTCGGATGCTTCCAAACCGTGCCCTCTTGCGGGACGATTTCTCCGGTGAGAAGCTTAATCATCGTCGACTTGCCAACACCGTTCGGCCCGACGCACGCGACTCGCGAGGCGAGAGAGACTTGCACGGTGACATCTTTCACGGTTGGCGCGTTGTTCACCGGGTAAGTGTACGTGCAGTGCGCCATCTTCATCAGCGGCTTGCCCTTGGACTTGACGCCGTCGATGTAACCCGGTTGTGGGAAGCGCATGACGAAACCGGTCGAGCTCTTGAGCTCAAAGAAGGACTTCGCCTTGGGATTTTTCTCGACAAACTCGGTCAAGTTACCTCGGAACTGCTTCAACTTCAAGTTTTCGATGGAGATGATGTTGTTGCACACGCGGTCGACAAAGCCGGTGTCGTGCGAAACCAAAATCGCGGTGACGTCGGTGAGAGACTTCAAGTACTCTTCGACCCACTTCACGTTCATCACGTCCAAGTGGTTCGTGGGTTCGTCCATGAGCAAAATATCCGCGTTCAAGCACATCGCGCGCGCGAGCGCGAGTTTCATGCGCCAGCCGCCCGAAAGGAAGGTGACCAAGTTGCGCGCGCCGTTTTGCATCTCACCGAAGCCGACGTTGAGAAGCATCTTCTCCACCGTCTGTTCGGAAATGCCCGCCGCCTTGATGCGCGGATCGGCCAGAATGTAATCCACGCACGGCAAATCGGAAAGCTCGCCGATGATGTCGGCTTCGACGAAGACGGTGCGAAGCTCGGTGGCGGGCGGGAAGCCTTCAACTTGTTCGTTGGCGATGGCGCGCATGAGCGACGACTTACCGCTGTCGTTACCGCCGAGAAGGGCGTACTTGTGGCCACGCTTGAGCTTCAACTTGGTGTTGTGCAACAAAACCTTTGAACCGTACGCCAAGGTGAACTGACAATCGGCCAAGACGTCGGCGGTGTCGTCGTCGTCGTCGTCGACTTCGACGTCGCCGTAAATCTTGTCCAAGGCTTCGTGAAGCGCGCGAACTTCCTTGACGGCGTCGAACGACTTGAACGCTTCCTCGTAATCGTAGTCATGGCACTTCGCGTTCACCAACGCGCAGGCGATGGTGGTGTAATACGTGGACAACGAAGCGTCGAACTTGGCGCCGAGGTGCTTGTCCACCTCGCCCTTGACGACGTCGAAGACGGCTCGCTTGGACTTGAAAGACGCGTCCTTCAATCGGTCCTCGATCGATTGCAACTGCTCACAAGCCTTGCCACACACCGTGCGCGCCTCGGGATCGGAGATTTGGTCCGACGCCTTGGACACCGCGGGCAAGAGGTTGGGCAAGAAGGGCGCCGCGTCCTCGGGATCCTCCACGAGCTTGGACATGTTGTTCACGATGACGGCGGACATGCGCTTGGTCGCGGTCGTCCTGGCGCGGAACCCCAAGAGGAGAATCGGCGAGATCAACGCCAACGGCGCCGCCGTGACGGTTTGCACGAAGGTCGTCGACGCGAGCTTTTGCACGCACTCGTCGGTTTTCTCGTGATCAATCGTCGCCTCGACCATCGCCGAAATGAACGGTTCGACGTCGCGGTTGTCGATGGTGTGGCACAGACGCTCGAGAGCCTTTCTGGTCGCATCCGCGACCTCCTTCTTGGCGTCGTTCACCATGGACGTGACGACGGGCAAGATGGAGATCATGTTCGACGCGACGGCTTGCGGCGCGCAGTCGGAGAGCTTGGACAACACTTCGGCGGCGGCGACTTGCGTCTGCCAGCGCTCCTTCGGATCGAGCGCGGCGAGAGTCGCCGGAATGATCGCGGCGCCGACGACGAAATCGTGCGCTTTCGTCGCCAACGTTTGAAGCGTCGCCGAGGCGGCGGCGCACACGTCGCTCGACTTTTTGTCCGACGCCGCGGCGAGGAGCGCCGCGACGAGCGGTTCGCTCAGCGTGATCTCCGCGTGCGCCGAAACATCAGCCGAGGACGTCATCGCGGCACCGATGGCGTTTATCACCGAAATCTTCGTCGCTTCGTCATCGGAATTTCCGAGCGTCGCGACGGCCGAGGCGGCGTCTTTAAAAGTCATTCCGAATCTCGAGCGATCGGTCGGAGGGCTTTCTTCTGCGTGACGACGGAGACGCGGTCAGTACGCGCGATGCGCGATGCGCGTCGCGATCCATCGCGATCCATCGCGAACCGCGAACCGCGAACCGCGAACGAACGAACGAACGAACGAATCGTCCGTCCGTCCCCGCGAGATCTGAATTCCCCCATCTTATAAGATGGCGCGGCGGTCGTCCCCGCGATCGTCCGCGCGCGTCGTCGCTCGACCGCGCGCACCTCGTTCGCGCTCGGCGCGGAACTCTGTCTGGGATGGATTCGACGCGCGCGTCGCGACCGCGTGAGCACCGTGGGTCGGTCGCGGCGACGTCGGTCGCGCGTGCGGGGGAGTGCCGTCGCCGTCGGGCGGCGCGCTGACGCGGACGCGGGGAAAAAGTGCGGGGGCGTTCCGCGAGTCGCGACTCAACGACAGGGGGGGTCGTCCCCGCGATAGATTCGATTCGCGAAGATTCACGCGCCAGGGTTTTTTTTCGGGTTTAGCGAGCGATGACGCACCTAAATCACGGTGTGAAGTGGTTCTCACGGGTATGTGCGCGCCGCGCGCGATCGAGAAACCCGTAACTTTGCGCACGCGTTCGCGCGTGGGTCGGTGGGTGGAATTTATCGTTAATGAGTATCGTATTATGAGGACGCTGTGGACTCTGTGGCCGAGTGGTCTAAGGCGCCAGATTAAGGAGAACACGAGGAGGAACTACGGGAAAAACAACGCGCGCGACGCGAGTCGCGCGCGCGCCCGCTTTCGTACCATGCGAGAACAATCGCAACGTAACATTCTGGTCCGAAAGGGCGTGGGTTCGAACCCCACCGGAGTCATGCCTCACTGTTAACTTTTGTCAACATCAACCCTCACTGTTAACTTTTGCTTATCACCCATTACGTCATGCGTTATCTTTTTTGGCGCGGATCACGGGGCGTTCGTGTTGGACGGCGCGACGGCGCATCACGCGGCGTACCGGGCGCAGTTGGTGGAGTGGATTTTGGACGTGTGCGCGGGGGAGCGGTACGGGCCGACGACGGCGGACGTCGCGATCGGATATGCTTTTTAGCCCATCATTACTGTACATCATATTATTTATTTCACCTAAGCTATTCTCATACCCGATTGTCCGACTCATCTAATCTAACGCCGCCAACGCCCCGCACCGAACGAGCTCGCACACGAGCTCGAGAAAGTTGTTCTCGCGAAAGTTCGTTTTTGCGATTTCGAGCGCGTCGCCCGACCGCACGGCGTCCAGAAGCTCGTCGAGACGCTCGTCGTCGACGTCGCTCGGCACGACGACGCGACCGAGTCGGTCTTCGTCGGCGCTATCGACGCCGAGCACGCGCACGTGCGCGCCGTCGCGGCGATTTTGAAATGGATGAAACAACGTCGTCGCCGGGCTCTCTCGTAAAATTGAAAACGGCGCGCCTTCGATTTGCGACGCCACTCGCGTTCTCGCGCCGCTCCGCAGCTCAGCCGCGGCGACGTCTCCGGTGCACCGCGCTTTCGATCGCAGCAAGTGTGAATCCGGCGGTGGGCACCGTTGCATCATGAACCGTGCCTCGAGCGACGCGTACGCGTGCTCTACGAGCGCCGCGCCGAAGTCGCCTTGGAGCTCGCTCGCAAACGCGCGCAACTCTTCTCCCAGTCCCTCCAACGCGGCGTCGCGACGACGCTCGTCGTTCAACGTGGAAACGAAACTCCTTCGTAACTCCGCGCGACCGTCGATCGTGGAAGCCAGCGCGTTGTTCAACGCGATTTCGAGCGCATCAGCCGGCGCGTTGGATTGATTCGTCGATAACGTCGCGTGCACGCTGTGCGTCGACGACGAGCACTCCGCCTGGTGAATCCAACCGCGCGGCAGGTACAAAAAGTCCCCAGCCTCGAGCACGTCGTCGAAAACCACGCGCTGCGTCGCGATCTCCTCTTGCGTGAAGTTCCTAGAGCTCGTCCTCGGGTGCGTCTCGTCCTCGAACGGCTCGTACACCCGCCACCGCTTCGCGCCTTCGATCTGCAACACGAACGCGTCGATGTCGTCGTAATGCGGCGCGAACCCTTGTGAACTCGCCGGCGTCACGTACACGTTGCACCCACACGCGCACTCGAAATACCGCTCCAGAGTCGCTAAAATCTTCCACGTCGCGTCGCACCGCGTCTGCGGATGCAACAACCGCACCGACCGTCGTTCCTCGCCGAACCTCCGCGTCAACACCGCGTCCGCGTCCACCAATTCCCCGACATCGTCGTCCTCGTCGTCGGCCTCGCGTCCCGCGTCGCTATTCCTATTATGCGTCCTTCGCACGCCGTCGACGTACGACGTCACGTCTAAATCCACGCCGTACCGCGCCTCGCCGTCGCGCGTCGCCCGCGTCACCGCCTCCATCGTCATCCACGACCCGTAGTGCGCCCGTCCGCCGCGCTTGACGCACACCGCGCGTCTATCGACGCACGTCGCGAACGTCGCCGCGTCGAGCGGCGCGATCGCGTGTTCGAACAGCGCGTCGGCGTCGCCGCGCTCGGCGTGTTCGTCCCAGAGCGCCGCGTCGGGCAGCGTCGCGTCGCGCGCGTCCACGACGAGCGGTCGTCGCGCGTCGCCGCCGTCGTCGTCGTCGCCGTCGTCGCCGTCGTCGTCGTCGCGCGCGCCGGCGCCGTCGCCGGCGCGCGCGCGCTTGCGCGGCGTCGACATCGTTCGGACGCGCGATGATGTGGCGGCGTCGCGCCGCGCGTCGCCGCACACGCGCGCGGGGCGACGCGCGCGCGCGCCGACGCGACGCGCGACGCGTTCGTCCGGATGGCGTGCCTCGGCTGCCGCGCCGCGCGCGCGTCGACGCCGGACGACGACGCGCGCGACGACGCGACGACGACGGCGACGACGACGACGACGACGACGACGACGACGACGACGACGACGACGCGCGAGGCGAGCGAGGAAAGGCGCGCGCGCGCGACGGCGTCGATGGAGCGCACGGACAGCGCGCGGTCGGAGGGCGGCGCGCGCGCGCGGCGGTCGTCGCCGTCGAGGTCTTCGAGCGCGCGCGACGGCGACGACGACGACGCGGACGCGCGTCGAGGACGGAAGAGCGTGTCGTTTTCGAAGAGAATATCGACGACGGTGATCGTGAATTCGAGCGGGGGGGATTCGAGCGGCGGCGGGAGCGGCGGCGAGGCGACGACGGGGACGGCGCGAGGGGGCGCGAAATCGAACGCGCGCGAACGCGAACGCGAACGCGCGCGGGGACGGGGACGCGAGCGGGGTGGGCCGATTCTCAGCGAGGATATATTTAACGTCGACGCGTACGGTCGAGGACGCGCGCGGTAGAGGCACGATGCGAATCGATCGTTCGACTCTCCGACGACGACGTGTAACGACGTGTAACGACGCGCGTCGACGCGGCACATCATGACGGACCATCTGACGCCCTTCGTGATCTCGCACTACGACGTCTTCGAGACGCACATCCTGAGCAGGCTCAACACCCCCGAGATCGCGCGCGCGCGTTGCCCTTGCGGCAACGAGGGCGCGATACCGGCGAGTTTCGTCGGCAACCTCGTGTGCTCGCAGCTGAACAGGACGTTTCGTAGTCTCGTGCCCAAGTATCAGGACGCGTGCGAATCCCACGAGCGCGACGAGGGTCGCGAATTACCGGGCGAAGACGAGGACGCGAACACGGCGTTTCAGATCTCGCTGCTGTTGCAGACTTCGGTGTCGATACGAAAATGGTTGGCCCCGTACGCGGGGCATCGCTGCGAGATGGACATCTCGCAGTGCGCGAATTGCAAGAAATTCCTGTGCGATTATCATCACTTGGCGCGATGTAAAAAGTGCGAAGCCGTGGCGTTGCTGTGTCGACGGTGCATGACGCTCACGGGGGGGACGGTGCTTCTCGATTGCCACGTCACGCCGAATTTACTTCGCGAGCATTGCTATCGTTGCGCGCACGGCGTGCTGAAGGCGTGCGCGAGGTGCCACGACACGTTCTTTTGCGATCGATGTCAACAACGAGTGGGATCGAAGCACGATCCAGATGAGTTGCGCTTGCGCACCGCGCACTGTGGACGCGCGGAAGCTGGTTTTTGCCGAAAATGCTCGTATCTTCTCGTCGTTTGCGACATCTGCCGCCGACGCGCGTACTGCGATAAATGTCTGGAAGAAGATGTCTCGATGTCGCGGTGTTCGCGTTGCGGCGAGTGGAACTGCTGCGAGGAATGTCTCGCGAACGAACCGACGGCGAAAGAATGGCGCGCGCACGTCGAATCGTGCGTTGGTCGTCGCGGCGGTGCTAAGATGACTTCCACGAAGACTACGACTACTTCCTAAGACGAAATTCGTCGAATCGCTCTCGCGTCGCTCGCTCGTCTTCGGCTCGATCGCGCTCGTCGAGCAAGCGCCAATGCGGCGATTGACTCGACTTGAGCCACAAAAAATCATCGACCTCTCTCCACATGTGATTCTCTTCAAATAACCCGTGCGCTTTCAACACCTCCTCTTCGTTCGGCGATTCGATCGAAAAACGCGGCGCAAAGGCGACTTCGCGCGAATCCTCCACGATCGGTCTCGACGTCGCGCGCACGTGAAAGTTCGTCCGTCTCGCCGCGTGCACGCGCAACTGTCGAGTCGCGACGCACACGACGCTGTCTACGATGTTTTCAACGAGCGCGCTGCCGGCGATCGCGAGCACGTACACGCGACACCGTCTCAAATCGTACGCCCGCAAAGCGCGAATCGCTCCGAGCACGAAAATGTCGCAATCCACCAGCCTCTCCAACGCGTAATCCTCACCATCATTCGTCGCGCGATCGATCACGATCGTCTCCCCGCGCCTATCTCGCGTCCCCGGCCCGTCGTCCGCGTCGCACAAATCCAGCGCCGCCATCGCGACAGCCGTTTGATTCGCCGGCGTCGCCGCGCTCGCCGCCGCGCCCCCGACCGTCGCGCGTCCCCCTCTCGATTTAAACCTAAACCTCTCTCTCGGCGTCACGCACGCCACCGCGCGCTCGAACTGCTCCCTGAGCTCCCCCATCTTCCGCATCATCACCCTCGCGTCGTACGCCGGCAAGAAATAACTCCACTCCGCCGTCGCGCGGTCCAAATCGACGACGCGCGCGTTGACCGCGCGCAGCGCCGCCTTCCCCGTCTCCCTCGCCTCGTTCGTCTCCGCGTCGTCCCGCGCGCTCGTCCGCGCGCGCGCGGCATCGCGCGCGACGTCTCGCAGCGCGTCCTCGATCTCGCGTCGCGCGCGTTCGAACGCGTCGACGCATTTCGCCGCGTCTTCGAGCGGATTCGCGTCGAGTTTCGCATCGTTTCGTCGCGCCTCGACGCGCGCGACGCGCGCGGCGGCGTTGGAGTCGAGCCGGGCGAACACGGACGGCGCGTCCGTCGCGGGCGCGCGATCCATCGCGCCGCGCGCGGTCGCGAGGCGTCGACTTTTGACGATGGCAGCGCCCGGCGCGCGGAGAGAGTTGGTTAAATTACACCTCGCGAACGGCGCGACGCAAGTCCTCGAACCAACCGCCGGCGCGACGAATCTCGTGCTCTAACGCGGCGAGACGATCGGATAAAATGTCCTCTTCGGTGTCGTCGCCGGAGACGTCGACGCGCGCGCGCGCGAGACGATCGGCGACGCCGAGTAATCCGGCGAGCTTGAGACGGAGCTCGGAGACGCGAGGCGCGTGGAGCACGGCGGCGGCTCGCGCGAGCGCGGTCTCGCCCTGAGACAAACACTCGAGAAGATGCTCGGCGGCGCCGTGGACTTCCTCGCGAAGGCGCGCGGTTCGGGCTCGGGAGGAGAGCTCGTCGTTGGACGTCGCGGCGTCGGCGCGACGGCGAGACGCCGCGGCGAACGAGTCGCTTCGTATGGACGCCTCGCGGCGGTCGAGGTCAGCCTTGGCCTTGGCGACGTACTCGAGTTGAGCGTCGAGTAAATCAATCTTGGCGTCGCGATCGAGCGCGACGACGGACGTAGAGGCTTGCTCGCGGCGGGCGCGTAATTCGTCGCCCTGTCGCTTCGCCGCCTGAATTGCCGAGGCCACGACGGCGGATACGCGCTTTATCGTCGCCGCGCCTTCTCTTTCGCTGGACTCGCATGCGTCGTTGATCGCCCGCGCGGCTTGTGCGGTAGCCGTAGCGGCCTCGAGGTGGGCGCGCGCGGTTCGGCGCACCTCCTCCGCGTCGGCGAGAATGGTCGCCGCGTGACGCTCGGCGTTGGCGACGGTCGCGTAGTCCGACGCGTCTTCTCGCCGTTTGCGCGGCTCACCGCCGATGCCGTGCATCTCGACCTCGAGCACGTCCTTCATTCGCTCGTTCACTTCGTCTTGTAGCGTCAACAGGCGCGCAGTATCGTGCTCGAGTCGTTCAAGCTCATCCGTCAACGCGAATTCGCGCTTGGCGAGCTCATTTTCTCTCGCATCTAGAAGCGCGTTCGCGCGTAAGAGCGCCGCCGTCTTAGACTCAAGGACTTGTTCTGCGCGCGCGCGCTCCTCTTGACGAATTTTCTCCTCACCGACCGCGGCAAAAGGGTCAGCGTCGCCGGCGGCGGCGCCGCTGGAAGATTCTTCTTCCTCGCGGCGTCGTCGCTCCATGTCCGCGTTCGCCATCACGGCGTTCGCTGCGGCTTTCGTGCGTTCGAGCTCCATCTTTAATTCGACCACTTCGCGTTCGAGCTCAGCGGCGATCAAGTTCGGCGCCATTTCTTGCAGCTTTTGCTCCAACTTGGCGTTTTCTTCATTCAAGATTACCTCCGCTTCAGCCGCGGCGCTCAACTGACGAGCCGCCGCCTCTTCGCGTCGCTCGAGCTGTAACTCTTTCTCTTCGAGCTCTTTCTCACGAGCGCTCAGCTCGACGAGTTGCGTCTTGGCTGTTTCGATCGCTGCCGCGTGCGCCTCGATGTCCACTCGTTTTGACTTGAACTCGTCAATTTGCGGCCTCCATTCGGCTACTTCCGCCTCTCGCGCCTCCACGTCGCGGAGTCGCTCGGCGATCTCCGCTTCGAGCGTCGAGACTTCGCGCGCCTTTGATTCGTTTTCGCTCGCTAATCGACGTAAAAACTCCTCGTGTTCGCGCAACTCATCGAGCTTTCGCTCGTTTTCCTCCTGACGCTCGCGCATCGCCGTGGCGTCGCGGTCAAACGCCTTGACGTTTTCTTCCAACTGTGCCGCCGTGTCTTCGATCATCTTTTCTTGACGCTCCAAGTCAGAGCGCATGCTTTCAATTTCGTCCCACGCAACGGCGATGGCTTCGCACTCGTTCGCCGCGATTTCCGCCGCGTCCGCAGTTTCGCGCTCGCGCTCGTCTAAATCGGAGCGTACGCTCTGGATGAATTGCACTTGTCGCGCCTTTTCAGCCGTAAGCGCGCTGAGTTCTCCGCGCAATATTTCGACGTCCTTCTTCAACGCATCCGTTTCGCGTTGCGCGCTCGCCTTGACGTCGACAGCGCGCCCCACATCGGCCTGCACCTCTCGCAAATTCGTCCGCACGCGCTGCTCGTCGTTTTCAAGTTCGTGAAGTCGCCTGGCGACGTCCGCCTCTCGCTTCTCTGCCGCGTCTGCGCGCTCTATCGCGCGCCTCAACCGCGCCTCTTCGTCCGAAGCGCGTTCCTTCAGCGCTCCTAAACGCCCCTCCACCACGCGCAACTCGTGCTCACGTTCCGTGGCGCTCTCCTCGCGCTTCAATACGCCCACCTCCCGATCCGTGAGCTCGCGGACAATCTCCTCGCGACGGCGTTCCATCGCCGCCGTCTCGCGACGCACAGCCTCATTTTCGCGCTCGAGCCCGACGATCGCTTCCGTGAGTTGATCGTCCCGTAAATCTAAATCATCCCTCGCGTTTCGCATCGCTCGCTCGCGTTCGTCCAAACGCGCCGCGCGTCTCTTCAAATTCGCCTCAAAAACCTCCGCGTCCTCCGTCGCCCGCGCCCGCGCGTCGAGTTCCTCCTCTCTTAAGATCAGTTCACGCTCTCGCTGCGCCATCTCGAGCTCCTTCATAGCCAGCCTCTCCGCGTTTCTCGCGTCTCCCGCGTTCGCGCGCTGCTCCGCGTCCCGAGCGTCCCGCTCTCTCTGCGCCGCCCGCTCCTCGCTCGCCTCCCGCTCGATCTCCAGCTCTTTGACGTACCGACGCATCGCCGCTAGTTCTTTCGCCATCGATTTCCGCTCCACGTTCAGCGCGTCGTCGCCTGCGTCGCGCGGCCCGGCGCCGGAAAGGATCGCGCTCGAGATTCTGTCCCATTGGTCTCGATCGGTGACGTTCAGCGTCGCCGTGCGCGGTATCGGCGCGTTCGGCGGCGGCTCGGGCGTCGCCATCGCGTACTTCATTCGTACTGCGACGCCTGCCAGCGCGATGTCGACCGCGCGCCGCGCGCGCCGGCCACTGCGGCGGTGCATTCGTCGAGAGTGAACATCTTGTGTCTGGCTCGCGCGGGCGACTGCTCGCTACAACGTCAATTTCCTACTTTCTACGAGTACACAATCTCGACCGTGGGTGAGAGAGGCTAATTCCGTGCGCTATCGTATCGGCGATCGGCGCGCGCTCAGCGCGCGCGCGTCGGCGCGGTCGTCTTGGTCTTCTTCTTCGGCGACTCGTCGCCGCTCGGAACGGAGCGCGCGGCGAGCGAGCGCTCGAGCGCTCGCAACGCTCGAATGAACCCGGAGTTCGGCTGCGCGCACGGCCGCACCTCACGAATGGCGGTCATCGCCTCGTCTAAATCCATGCCGAGCGCGCGCATCATGTACATGGCGCAAATCGTCGCGCTTCGACTCTTACCCTGAAAGCAGTGCACCAACACCTTTCCGTCTCGCGCGAGCGCGTCGCGAATGAAGTCGAAGCATCGGTCAAAGTGTTCATCGATCGCGGCGTCGGGCTTATCGTCCACCGCGCACGTGGCGTACTCGAAATCATCGGGATAGAACCCCTCGCGCGGCATTCCACCGCACGCGGTCAACACGTGCGTGACGCCGAGCTCGCGCAGCGCCTCGACGTTTTTCGCCGCGCCCACGCTCCCGATGTACACGCCCTTCGTCACCTCCACCGCGCGCGAGTCGTTCTTCACCGACCGCGCGGTGAGCAGCGCGGCGAACAGCGCCTTCACTCTCGCGTCTTGCGTCGATTTATCCATCGCGCGCGCGCGCGCGTCGCCGTCGCCGTCGCCGCGCGTGCCGCGGCTCAACACCCTCGGCGTGTCGAGGGTGTCGCGCGCGCCTCGACGCGCGCCGTCGCGGAGCACGAGCGCCTTGATCGCGTCGTACGCCGATCGCGCGTGCGCGACGTCGGCCAGCATCGACCGCGCGACGCGTTCGCGCGACGCGGTCGCGCGTCCGCGCGCGGGCGTCGCGAAGTGCCGCGCGAGCGTTTCGGAACGTTCTTGGATGTTAGCGCGTCCGACGCGCGTCGTCACGCCCGAGGCGCGCGTTTCTCTCGACGCCGCGCGCGCGCGACGCGCGATAGAAACGCGCGCGCGCGCGTTCGCGGCGTCCCGCGCGCGCGACGCGAGCTCGAGCGCGCCGCGCGTCGCGCGAGGGTGGTCGGAAGACGAAAGGACGTTCGGCGAGGGCGCGACGCGACGCGCGCGATGGGGGCGTGCGCGAGCGTCGAACGCGCGGTCGCGGACGACGACGGGGCGAACGAGCGCGTCGCGGATGCCGCGGACGCGGCGTCGACGAGACGCGACGTCGCGACGAAGGATCGAGTGCGTCGGTCGTCCACGAGGGACTCCGCGGAGGAGCTCGACGAGGGCGAGGGCGAACGCGAACGCGCGGAGGACGTCGCGGCGAAGTTTGATCCGTTGGAACTCACGAGAACGCGCGTCGACGGTGACGATCGCGATGGGACGAACGGTAAACGACGCGTGAAAAGGAAGCCGTCGAATGAGCTTCATCCGACGGTCGTGGAGGCGTTGAAATCCTCGAACGAAACCGTTCGCAACGCGGCCAAGTTTATGATCGAGCAAGGTTTGGACGAGGAGACGGAGAAGAAGTTTGCGTACTTGAAAAGCTTACCCGCGCTGATGCCGAAACCCTCGTCGGAAGCTACCACGCGGTTGACCGCGCGCGAGGAGCCGAAAGGGCCAAAGGCGCTGTCCAAAGCGTTCGGATTCGCAATCCAAAATCAAGACTTTGAGTGGGCGTCGGCGGAGGAAATCGGCGCGCTGTTCTCCGACGACGTAGATTACTTGAACGTGCACGGTGATTATTTCAAAGGGAAAGAAGAAGTTGTATTGAGTTTGAATGAATCCGTTCGCCGCATGTCGACGCGCATGCGAGGCGCGAGCACGCGTGGCGACGGAAGAACGCTCAAGTACATGAAATACAGCGTCGACGGCCCGAATTACAAAGGCCGGGCGCCGAATGAGCGCGAGTGGTCGACTTGGCACATCAATTACACGTTCAAAATCTTGCTTCTCACGGTGAAGATTCGTGAAATTTATTTCGTCGACGACGAAACCGATCTGATTCGTCACATTGCGCGGTGTCGCGTGTAGTGAATGGTCTGCAACTCTTTCGCTCGTATTGTACAAGAAGTTCTAACGATAAAAAATTAGTTCGCTGCCGCAGCTTCCTTCGCTTTGCGCTGTTTAATGACATTCGCTAAAAAGAATTCGCCAGCCTTGTACGACGATCGCACCATTGCGCCGGAGGCGACGTACAGAAAGCCCATTTCTTCGGCGATTTCCTGATACCGCTTGAACGCCTCCGGGGTGACGTATTCGACGACTGCCAAGTGTTTCTTCGTCGGTCGCATGTACTGACCAAACGTCACAACGTCCACGTCAGCCTCACGAAGTAATTTCAGCGCGTTGACGACTTGCTCATGCGTCTCTCCGAGACCAAGCATGATGGACGTCTTCGTGATTTTCGCCCCCGACTTTTTCGCGTGCTTCAAAACCTCGATGGATTGGTCCCAGTTCGCCCGTCGATCACGGACGTCGCGTTGAAGCTCGGGAACCGTCTCGACGTTGTGCGCGAAAACATCCAAGCCTGAAGTAGCCACGAGCTCGACCAAGTGCTTCTCGCCCCTGAAATCCGGCGTCAACGCCTCGACCAAGACGTCGCAAGACGCCTTGAGACGTTGCACCGTCTCCCGAAAATGCCCCGCTCCTTGATCCTCGATATCGTCCCGATCGACGCTCGTCAGCACGACGTAATCCAATCCCCACGCCGCGATTGCCTTGCTCACGTTCGCCGGTTCATCCTTATCCAAAGGTGGCGGCGCCTTCGCCGTCTTCACCGCGCAAAACCGGCACCCTCGCGTGCACGTGTCGCCCATGATCATGATCGTCGCCGTCGCCGTCTTCCCGTCCCCGCCCCCCCAGCACTCGCCCAAATTCGGGCACTTCGCTTCCTCGCACACCGTCGCCAGCTTCAGCTCGCGCAATTTGGACTTTATCTCCGTGTACCGCTCGCCCCCCGGCACCTCGCGCTTCAGCCACGCGGGCTTACGCGTCGTCTTATCCTTCAGGCTCTTCGGCGCCGGCACGCTGTACGCCACGTCGCCTCGCACGAAGTCATCGAATCCCGGTCCGTGCCTCAGCGCCTCGCGAAATCCCTCGAGCGTGTGCGCCGTCTCGCGCGCCTCCGCCGCCGTCGACGTCGCTTTATCCACGCTCGAGCCCCCCTTCGAGTCGTCCCGAAGCTCCTGCGCGTCCGCCGCGCGCGCTCTCGCGCCGACGACGGCGCGCGCGCGCGCGAAACCAGCGTTTCTCGCGCGTCTGCGCGTCAGCTCGAGCACCGCGCGCATGTCGACGGCGAGGCGAGGCGCGAAATGCGGCGCCGGTCGCACATCACGACGCATCATGGGCGGAGGGAACGCGCAAAAATCGGCGACGGCGCGGAAGAAGGCGATGGAGAAGGCGCAGAAAGCCGGGGCGGGGTCGCAGCTCGCGGCGAACGCCAAGGCGATGTCGACGGTGTGTCAAGTGTGCCGCGCGAGCTTCATGTGCACGCTCGCGCCGATTAAGCTGAAGGAGCACAGCGATAATAAACACCCGAAACAGACGTTCGAGCAGTGCTTTCCGGGCGTGAGCCTGTGAGGACGACGATTAGGTCAGACGCGCGTCGCTCGAGATCGACCGCGAGCGCGCGCGACGCGGGTAGCGGACGCGAGCGGCGGTGGTGGTTCTTCAGGCGAGGGTTCCGCGGCGACGGCTGCAAAGTTCGACGGCGAGAGACTAGCGCAGGTTAGCGCATGTTAATGCAAAGAATAACATAAGTGTATCCCCGTTTCGATTTTACGAGCTCTCGAGTGCGTTTTCGAGGCGATGTGCGCCGGTCGTCGTGACGCCGGGACGTCGAACGCCGCGGCGCGAAGACTGTGTCGTAAAGGTGAGAAGAACGATTCGATTAAAAGCGAGCCTAGATGTCGACGTAACGACCGTTGGAGACGTTGTACTCGAGTTTTGGGTCGCCGATAGAGCCAGCGACTTTATTTCTAACTTTTTGAACGTTAATCGTCACCTCACGAAGCGATCCGAGCTTTTCGTCGCGATTACGGTGGACGACGATGCCATTGTCGCATTTGTTGATGAAGTGCGCCGAGCCGGAGATGTCGTACAGACCCGGGGCTTCGCCTTTCCAGTTGTGTAACTGACGCGGATGGGCGACAAACCAGACGTGGACGTCGTAGTGCTGAGCGAACCGTTTGATTCGAGTGAGCATTTGCGACACGTACTCGGTTTCCGTTTGGCCCGTGGGACGCTTGTGATCAAGCTCGTTGTAAGGGTCGATCAAGAGCCCACGGATGCCGTGACGCAACACCGCGGCGCGCGCCAATCCTAAGATCCAATCCACACTAGGAAGTTCGTCGTCTTCGTGACGAATGAGCACGAAATGCTCGTTCAACCACTTCATCCCGGAGCGCATCGTATCCGGATTCATTCGCGGCGCTTTCGAATATTTTCCTTCGAACCAAGGTTCTCCCACGTATTTCTCCACCAACTTTCTCGCGTGTTCGTGCACTTTGTTTTCGAGAGAACAAAGCGCGAACGACCAGCCGTGCTGAACCGCTAAATTGCACATCAACGCATCCACCCACTCTGACTTACCGCTATTCGGCACGCCGGTGACGACTGTGAGCTCGCCCGGGACGATTCTGTAGTTGTTGTCGATGTTGCGCCACCCCGTAGACACGCCACGAAGCTCGTTCGCGGTGGTCATGTTGAAATACGACTCAATTTCGGGCGCGAATTCGGAAAATCTAAACAATCCTCGCAGAGGGAAGCCCTCAGCCGTGGTGAGGCACTCGCGCACGACGTCGGCGCCCTCTTTCTGAAGCGCTTCGTTGGCATCCTTGCAGCCTTCGGGCCAGGTGACGCGCCAGCAGCGCTCTTTCCCGAGGCGTCGCGCGAGCTCCTCCGAAAGCGCCTGACCTGGCCCATCGGAATCGGTGGCGATGACGAATCGAGAAATCGTGTCGAGCTGCGCGCGACAATTCCAAAGGTACTCGTACTTTTTGTCCTCCTCGGGCGCAGGCGTCGGGCCGTCCTTCACTTTGCCCGGCGCACCGTCCGGAACCGAGACCACATTCTTAAAGCCTGCCTCTTCGAGCGCCAGTTTATCCATCTCGCCTTCGACGAGAATAACTTCCTCTTCACCAGTCACGTCGTCCAAGCCGTACAAGATCTTTTCGGCGCCCTTGACTTGCCAAAACGTCTTGTCCGGACCGCGGTACTTGATGTTGATCAACTCTCCGTCACGCATGTACGGAAAGCACAAAGCATCGACGTAACCACTCGCGATGGGGGAGTACACACTCTGTACCGCCAAACCGTTGCGTTCGGCGGTTTCGAGCGAGATGCCGCGCGACTTGAGCATCTCCGCCCACTTCGTCGCCGCCGCCGTCATTTCTCCCGGTCCGATGCGCTGCAAGTCCTCCGGCGCCGGCAACTTGGGTTTCGCCACACGTCTGTTCGATGTCGCGCCGTCCGCGCCCTTGGACGCGCGCGTGCGCCCATCCATACCAGTGCCACCAGACCACTCGCAGTTGGCTCGATGGCACATCCACGCCGCGCTCTTCCCATCATCCTCTACGTGCACGGCCAGCGAGCGCTCGCCCGTGGACCCACCGTTGCACGTCGGGCAAATGATTCGATGCTGACCCGGGGTGTAGCTCTGCAGCACGATGCGGTGATCCATCAGCGCGTCGCGCAAACCGGGCGGTCCCGTGCTTCCTTGCTGCGCGTACTCGCCCTCGGCGTCCGGCTTCGATCGATGCACCACCGGCGCGGGCGTGCTGAAATGCGCCGTCGTCGCCGAACCTCCATTTACGTTACCCTGCGGCTTCTGTCCCGCGCTCTGCGGCCTCTGCGCCCCGCCGTTCGCCGGCGGACGTCCGCCGTTCGCCGGCGCCGCGCCTCTCGGCGGCGGCGGCGGTCCCGGCTGTCCCCGCTGCGCCGGCGGCGCCATCGGCTGCCCTCGCATCATCCCTTGCCCTTGCGTCGGTCGCGCGCCCCCAGATCCCGGCGTCGGCGCTTGTCCCGAGCGCAACCACTGCACGCTCGCGCCCTTTGGCTTCGCGTCGCCCGCGCCACCCGTCCCGTTCGCGCCGTCCCCGGGCCATCCGCTCGCCGCCGTCCGCACCTCGCGCGCCGCTCCCCCTCGACTCCGACTCGCCGTCGTCCCGCCGATCGTCCACGCCGCGTCGCACCGCGTCGTTCGCACCGCGCGCGCCACCGCGCGTCGCATCGGTCGCGCGCAATCGATGGATTGTTCGCTTCGAATCGTCGATCGTCCGCGCGCGCGCGCGCTCGCGCTCGCGCTCGCGCGTCCGGCGCTCGCGCGTCCAGCGATCGATTCGGTCGATCGCGGCGCGGCGCTTCGCATGCGCGCGTCGTCGCGTCGCGAACTGTCGCGCGCGCGGCACTTTCCCGCGCGAATTCAAATCATGCGCGCGACGCGCGCGACGGCGTCGAGCGGCGCGACCGCGACGCGGCGACGTTCGCGCGGTGCGCGCGCGACGCGCGACGGCGCGCGACGGCGCGCGCGCGCGAGGTGCGACGCGACGGGACGGCGCGAGACGATGATTGCGCTCGCGGGCGCGCTCGCGGTGACGGCGCCGCGGCGCGCCGACGCGGCGGGCCAGCCGATCGATTGGTTGATGCAGTCGACGTTCGACGAAGACGTCGATCTCGTGGAGATCATCAAGGCGTCGGCGAAGGGAGACGCGGCGGCGGGGTCGGAGTCGTGGCGACGCGAGGCGGCGGAGAAGAGACGCGAGACGGCGAAGGAAAAGGCGACGACGACGACGGACGAAGAGCGCGAACCGGCGGACGTGGGGAAGACGGCGACGAAGTTTGGGAAGCTTGGGGTGATTTTGGTGCTCGCGGACGTGGTGACGGCGGCGGTGATGGGGAAGAGCGTGCTCGGCGTGGCGAAGTCGTTGGAGCGCGAGATGGAGTTGGACGAAAACGGCGAAGTCGTGGAGGTGAAGAAGGTGGAGAGTGGAGATTGGAAGGACGGGATCGCGGATAAGCTCATGGATAGGATCAAGGAAAATCAACGCATCGCCGAAAAGGGCGCAGAGGAATCTGAAGATTGACGCGTCTACGGCGCATCCGTCGTCTTCGCGTGTAATATTTATCGAGTCGGCGAGTCTTATTTCGTGACATTAAAAATCAGCCGATGAACTCGACGCGCTCGGCTGGGGGTGGAGGGTCCATGGCGTACGACGCGATTAACTCCGCCTTGGACGCTCGTCCGAAAGCTACGTCTCGCGAACCGTCCGGCCGCCTCCGCCCTTTCGACCACATGACGAAGCCGCGCACGCGCTTGTACGGCATTCCTCGATCGCCCTTTTTCGTCGCGTAAAATGTGCGTATGATCACCGCCGTCTGTCCGAAATCTAATCTCCCGTAATCGCTCGCGAGCTTCAGGAAATTCCGTCTCGTAAAGTTTTGGATGACCAGCGCTCCGGTGGTAGCGTCTAGTGTGCAGTCGACCTTGAACGAACGCCCGACGCGCGGGTGCGGCACAAACTTGAACACCGTCAGAGTCACTAGCGCTCGATTCATGGCGACTCCTTTGGGGTGCACCGTGTCCATGAGCGCCTCGCGCACCGCAGACTCAAGCGCTTTTTCGGCGTCGTTCAATTCATAGCCGCTCATGTGATAATCCTCGTCGCGCGGCAACGCGACGTACGCGTCCTCGCGCGTGTTTTTCGCGCGTGTTTTTCGCGGACGAGGGATGTGCGAAATTTGTTCTCCGCAACACTCGCAGTACGTCATCAGGCGTGAGGTGGCGTCTTACGCGCGAGACGAAGGACCCTCGTTGACTCGAAAAAGTCAGTTCCTCTTCCCTTGTCGATGGTTGACTTTGGGCGCGAATGGTTAAACTACAACTTTTATTGATTGACCGCTATGACGACCGCGATCGACCGCCTCGACCGCCTCGACCGCCTCGACCGCCGCCGCCGCCGCCGCCGCCTCGACCGCGTTGCCGATTCGCGCGATCGTTCGGACGCTTGTTTGACGAATCGCCGCCGACGTTTTCAAAGGAAAAACCGGGCGACATTAAACTCTTGGCCATGTCGGGAACTAACGCTTCGCGAGTGACGACTTGCACGCCCTCGTGCGTCCAAATCTTGAACGAAGCGTTCCCATTGCACCCAACGCCGATCCAACAGAGCCCGGCGATGGAGATGTCTCGCGTCGACGCTTGCCAGTCTTCGCCATAGATGTTCACGACGCGTGACCCCCACGCGCCAAACTGTCTCATGCGAGCCTCTCCGATCGGAGGCGTCATCTTCGTCCCTCCGTGCTTCTCGAGAAACGTGTCCGCTCCCTTTGTCGTGCGCGCGTAGTGCGTGGCGACCTTGTTCGACGCCCACACGGTGAGGTATAGCGTGCGTTGCGGCGATTCCAAGACGTCGATGCGCGCTAAACCACCTATGTGAATCGTGCCACCGACTTCGATGCGATACGTGCGCGGCGTGACACGCTTGTTCGGTAAAACGACCTTCATCTCATCGCCGTTCAATCGCGAAGAGAGTTGAAACGGTTGCAACAATCCGGGCGTGTCGTAGACGTCTGAACTGTTCGGCAACAGCGCCGGGAGCTTCACCATCCCGAGCGTCGTCCCAGGAAGCGGACTCGCGATCGGGCCTCCGTCTTCTTCACCCGGGCCGCCGTACCTTTGACTCAAGCGGTTGATCAACGAACTCTTACCCGCGTTTTGCGCGCCGACGACGTACACCTCTTTCCCTCGATCGAGCATGTCTTCGAGCTGTTGCGCCAAAATCGCCACCCCCATCCCCGCTTTGGCGCTCACCAAGTGCACGCCCGCGCATCGCGAAAGCCCGAAATCCTTCGACCGCCGTCGCACGAACGAAGTCAAGCGCGTGCGCGTGCACTGCGTGGGCATCAAGTCCACCTTGTTCGCCACGAGCAAGACGTCCACCACGCCCTTCTCCACGTACGGCTCGATGACGTCGATGGCATCCACCGGAAACGATCCGTCGAAATCCAGTAAATCGACCATGAGTAAAACCACGGCGCGGCCTTCGCCCGTCAACCGCTCGAAACTATCGCCGACGACGCGCGCGAAATCGAACGACGGCAACAGTACCTCCGCCGCCGCGTTCTTCACCCGTCCGCTCGTTCGCAGCGCGAAGCACCGCGCGCACACCACCGTCGGCGGTCCACACTTTTTCTTCGCCCGCCGTTTCGTCGCCTCGTCGTCCTCGTCGTCGTCAAACAAAGAATTCAACGCGTCCAACCGCGCCGCCGCCTCCTCGGCGTCCAACCCGCTCACGTTTTCTTCATCCATCAACTCGAACCCCGGCGGCACGTACGTCTCGTCGATCGCGTCGTCGTCCACATCGTCGTCGCCGTCCTCGAACTCGAACGCGTCGCTCGCTTCCTCCGCGTCGTCCTCGTCGTTCCTCTCTTCCGCCGCCGCCGCCGCCTCCAGCGCGCGTCTCGGCGTCACGTAGTACCCCGGCGCGTTCGCGTCCTCGCGCTGCAGCCCGACCCCGCACCCCGGGCACGCGCTCGGCGTTCCCGTCCCCACCGCGCGCGCGCGCGCCGTCGCCGCGCGCCCCCGTCGCTGGCTCCCGCCCGTCCGTCCCCATCGCGTCCCCGCCGCCGTCGTCGTCGTCGTCGTCGTCCGCGGCGCGCGCGCCGCGACGCTCGCGCCGCTCGCGCGCGTCGTCGCCGTCGGCATCGCGCGCGTCGCGACGCGCGCGCACCGCCACGCGCGTCGCATGCGCGTCGCGCGATGCCGCGATGACCGCCGCCGACGCGTAAAAAAAACCGTAACACTGACGACGACGACGACGACGACGACG
>Ga0255765_1000852_pt1 | contig 40099 bp, 39 predicted proteins | sample 041ome_8_FD_179965 | JGI IMG/M metagenome (GOLD analysis project Ga0255765, IMG submission 179965) | Coastal salt marsh microbial communities from the Groves Creek Marsh, Skidaway Island, Georgia - 041407BS metaG (version 2) | ecosystem: Environmental > Aquatic > Marine > Intertidal zone > Salt...
GCGTTGCTTGCGCAGCACCTTGTGCACCTGCTCGGTAACGCTATCTATCATGTCTTTACGCCGCCGCCGCGCCTTGGATACGGCTTTGTTTAGGGTTTGGTAACGCCATGGGTGCAGGTGCGCAAACGCCAAGTCTTGCAGCTCGCGGTAGGCTTCGTTTAAACCAATGCGGTGCGCAATGGGGGCATAAATTTCTAGCGTCTCGCGCGAAATGCGCGCCCATTTGTCGCGCGGCATGCTGCCCATGGTGCGCATGTTGTGGGTGCGGTCGGCCAGTTTGACCAATATCACCCGCACATCTCTGGCCATGGCCAGCAGCATTTTGCGAAACGACTCGGCTTGGCTGGCCTCGCGCGTGTCAAACGCCAGTTTGTCTAGCTTGGTTAGGCCGTCTACCAAGTCGCCCACTTGGGAACCAAACCGCTCCACCAGTTCGGGCTTGGCCACGCCGCAGTCTTCAAGCACGTCGTGCATCAGCGCGGCCATGAGGGCCGGGGCATCCAGTTTCCATTTGGCGCATTGCACCGCCACCGCAATGGGGTGGGTAATGTAGGGCGCGCCGTCGTGGCGCCATTGGCCTAGGTGGGCCTCGTCGGCAAAGCGGTAGGCGCGCCGAATGTCGTCAATGTCTTCGTTGGGTAAATAGTCCAGCGTTTGCAGCAGCGCGGCAAAGCTCGCCGCAGCCGCCGCGTGGGTGGCGTCGGGTGGGGCCGCCACGTGGGTTGGTTTCTGGGTTTGAGCAGGGACCGGCGAAGACATACTTGGGTACTTTATACCGCATCGTGCCCGGCTCGAGCACAAAAAAACGCCCCGAAGGGCGTTGCAGCAAGTGGCGGGTGCCTCTGGCCTGGGTTTAAACCGGCACCTTTTTAAGCATTTCTACGCCAATTTCGCCGGCAGCGATTTCGCGCAGGGCGGTAACACCTGGCTTGTTGCGGCTGTCAATCCGGGCAGTGTGGCCGGCGTTGAGCATGCGGGCGCGGTAGGTGGCGGCCAGCACCAGCTGAAAGCGGTTGGGGATTTTGTCAAGGCAGTCTTCAACGGTGATCCGTGCCATGTGGGGCTCCGCAAAAAGTGGGTTAATTCAGACCAAGTGCGGCAAAGGTGGCGTGCCGCAATCGTTTTTGTGCCTCGTACCGCAGGCGCTGCGCTTGAACAATGGCTTTTAGGTCAAACAAGGCGCGATCAAAAACTTCATTGATTATAACGAAGTCAAAGCGATGGGCGTGCGCCGCCTCGTCTTGGGCGTTTTGTAGGCGCAGCTCAATGGTGCTGGGGTCGTCTTCGGCGCGGCGCAGCAAACGGGCGCGCAGTTCGTCCCAACTGGGCGGCAAAATAAACACCAGCACCGCGTCGGGGAACAGGTGCTGAATTTGCAGCGCCCCCTGGTAGTCGATTTCAAGCACCACGTCCATGCCGCTGGCGATGCGTTCGTTGATCACCAAGCGCGAGGTGCCGTAGCGATGGCCGTGTACGTGGGCCCACTCTAAAAACTCTTCGCGCGCGGTCATGGCATCAAAGGTGGCGTCGTCTACAAAGAAGTATTCGCGCCCGTCCATTTCTTGACCGCGCGGCGCGCGCGTGGTGTGCGAAACCGACGGCGTGACACGCGCATCAAGCTCCATAAGGGCTTTAACCAGCGAGCTTTTGCCCGCGCCGCTGGGCGCGGCCACCACATAAAGGTTACCAATGGATTGTTGGGGCGAGTGCGGTGCTGACATAAGCAATCTATTCGATATTTTGAACTTGTTCGCGGATCTGTTCGATCACGATTTTCATTTCCATGGCCACCCGGCTTAGGGCCAGGTTGGCGGCTTTGGACCCTAGCGTGTTGGCCTCGCGGTGCAGTTCTTGCACCAAAAAATCCAGTCGCTTGCCGTGGCCGCCAGGGCGTTGCACCGCCTCTTGCATGGCTTGCAGGTGGGCATTGAGGCGGTTGAGCTCTTCGGCTACATCCACTTTGATGGCGTAGGCCGTGGCCTCGGCCAGCACACGCTCTTGGCCTACGCTTGCGCCTTCGGTGCCGGCCTGCGCCAGCGCCTCGGCCATGCGCTGCTCCCAGCGTTGGCGCTGGGCTTGCAAGGCTTGCGGCATTTCTTGCTCGGCCTGCGTGGCCAAGGTGTGCAGCTGTGCCATGTGTTGCCCAATTACCTCAGCCAGGCGCTGGCCCTCGGCCAAGCGCGCGCTTTGCAGCTGCGTTATGGCTTGCTCGGTAAGCTGCAGCAGCAGCGCCTCGTTGGGCGTCCAGTGGCTGGGGCCGCTGGTTAGCGAAAGCGCCTGCGCTACCGAAAGCGGCGTGGCCTGCGGCAGCACGGCTTGCACCTGTTGCTGCAGTAGCAACAGCTGTTGCAGTTGAGCGCTGTCGGGTGCGCGTGGCCCTTGGTCGAGGCGGCAAAAGCCGCGCAGTTCAAGCTTGCCACGCTGCACGTGGCGGCCCAGTAACTGGCGCATGGGCAGTTCCACGGCGCGCCATTCGTCGGGCATTTTGAAGGTGATGTCTAAAAACCGGCTGTTTACCGCCCGCAGCTCTATGCCAATGGTGGTGCCGGCGCTGTTGGGGGCGGCGCACTGCACGCTGGCGTAGCCAGTCATGCTGTAGACTGGCGCGTTTGGTTGGGCGGGCGTGGATGCTGCCATTGCCTATTATGGCGCGGCGCGGTGGCCCACTTTGCATGGGTTAAGGATTGGGTTATGTATTCACGCTCAGACGCGCGCGCGGCCAATGCGCTGCGCCCGGTTCGCATACAACGCGCCTTTACGCGCCACGCCGAGGGCTCGGTGCTGGTGGCCATGGGCGACACGCAGGTGCTGTGCACCGCCTCGGTAGAAGAGCGGGTGCCGCCCCACAAAAAAGGCAGCGGTGAGGGCTGGGTAACCGCCGAATACGGCATGCTGCCGCGTGCCACCCACACCCGGGGCGCGCGCGAGGCTGCAAAAGGCAAGCAAAGCGGCCGCACCCAAGAAATTCAACGCCTGATTGGCCGGTCGTTGCGCGCCGCGGTTAACTTGGCGGCATTGGGCGAGCGCACCATTACGCTGGACTGCGACGTGCTGCAAGCCGATGGCGGCACCCGCACCGCGGCCATCACCGGGGCCTACGTGGCCCTGGCCGACGCCGTGGCCAGCTTGCAAGCACAGGGTACGTTGGCGGCTTCGCCGTTGCTGGCGCAAGTGGCGGCGGTGTCGGTGGGTGTGGTGCAAGGCGTGCCCCTGCTCGACTTGGCTTACGACGAAGACTCCGCCTGCGACACCGACATGAACGTGGTGATGAACAGCCACGGTCACTTTATTGAAGTGCAAGGCACAGCCGAAGGCGCGGCGTTTGATCGTGCCGCCATGGACGCCTTGCTCGACCTGGCACAAAGCGGCATTAAGCAGCTGCTGCAAGCGCAACTTAACGCCCTGGCTGCCAACCCTGCATGAAGCTGGTGCTGGCCTCGCGCAACGCAGGCAAACTGCTTGAGCTGCAGCAAGCCTTTGCCCCGCTGGGCGTGGCACTGGTAACGCAAGACAGCCTGGGCATAGACGAAGCCCCCGAGCCGCACCACACCTTTATAGAAAACGCCTTATCCAAAGCCCGGCACGCCGCGCGCGCCAGTGGCCTACCGGCGGTGGCGGACGACGCCGGGCTATGCCTAGACGCCTTGGGCGGTTTGCCCGGTGTGGACACGGCGTATTTTTGTACCCAGTTTGGCTACGAAAAATCCGACGCCAACAACGTTCGCGCCGTGCTGGAACAACTGGCCGGCCACACCAACCGGGGCGCGGCCATGGTGAGCACCTTGGTGGCACTGCGACACGCCGACGACCCCGAACCCTTGGTGGCGGTGGGCCGCGTGAAGGCCGAAATTGCCGCGCAACCTGTGGGCGACAACGGCTTTGGCTTTGACCCCGTGCTGTGGATTCCAGAACTGCAACAAACCTTTGCCCAATTGCTGCCGGCAGACAAACTGGCGCGCAGCCACCGCGGCTTGGCCGCGCAACGCATGGTGGCGCTGATGCGCGAGCATTGGGGCCTGGCCTAGCCCGCCCAACATGAGCGGCCAAGCCAACCCCGACCCCCTGCACCTGCAGCGCGCGGGCACCCTGCAACTGCAAGCCCTGCCGCTGGCGCTGTATGTGCACTGGCCTTGGTGTGTGCGCAAGTGCCCTTATTGCGACTTTAATTCGCACGCCGCCCCCCAACAAGGCGCACCCATGCGCGCCTACCTTCATGCCCTGCGCGCCGACCTAGAAGCCGCCTTGCCACTGGTGTGGGGGCGCACCGTGCACAGCGTGTTCATGGGCGGCGGCACGCCCAGCTTGGCCGAGCCCGAGCTGATTGCCGAGTGGCTTTCTTACCTGCGCGCCACCCTGCGCTTGGCGCCCAACGCCGAAATCACCCTAGAGGCCAACCCCGGCACCTTTGAAACCCAGCGTTTTGCCGACTACGTGCAAGCGGGCGTAACCCGTTTGTCGATTGGGGTGCAAAGCTTTAACAACCAAGCCCTTAGCCAACTTGGCCGCGTACACAACGCAGCGCAAGCGCATGCGGCGCTGCAAGAAGCCGCGCGCGTGGCCCCCACCTTTAACCTCGACCTCATGTACGCCCTACCCGGGCAAGACCTGGCCGCCTGCCGCCAAGACGTGGCCGAGGCCTTGGCGCACGCGCCGCCGCATGTGTCTATCTATCAACTCACGATTGAGCCCAACACCCTGTTTGCCGCGCGCCCGCCGCAACTGCCCAACGACGACACCGCCTACGCCATGCTAGACGCCATTACCGACGCCACACAGGCCGCGGGGCTGGGGCGGTACGAGGTATCGGCCTATGCCAAGCCCGGCCACACCTGCTGGCACAACACCAACTACTGGACCTTTGGCGACTACCTAGGCATTGGCGCCGGTGCGCACAGCAAACTAAGTTTTGCGCACCGGGTGCTGCGCCAAGTTAGGCTGCGCGAACCCGCGCTTTACATGCAGGGGGCAACCCGTGGCCAAGCGGTGGCCAAGCAACACGAGGTGAACCGGCGCGACCTGGCGTTTGAATACATGCTGGGTGCTTTGCGCCTAAAAGATGGCGTAAGCCTGACCACCTTTACCGAGCGCACCGGCTTGCCAACCAGCGCCATTCGCCCGGCGCTGGAGCAAGCCCAAGCGCGTGGCCTGCTGGTGCAAGAAGGTGACCACCTGCGCCCCAGCGCCAAAGGCTTTGACTTTTTAAGCGACTTGCAGGCCATGTTCTTACCGCCTGAGTCAGCCACCGTAGAATAAGTACCAACGGAAGCGTGGCAGAGCGGTTGAATGCACCGGTCTTGAAAACCGGCAAGGGTTTACGCCCTTCGTGAGTTCGAATCTCACCGCTTCCGCCAAAATATTCTTCACAATCTTCAACGTCAAAGATTGGGGCCACCCCTGCGGAGCGCGAAAAGATGTGGCGGGGCCATACCTTTATCTGCCTTGGGCGCCTACCAGAAGTACAAGCGGCTTAGGCGCTAACGGTCGTTCCCAAAACAACAAAGACGACAAAGAACAGCGCAAACACCAGCCGCGCCAAGACAGCGCGCGCCAGCAATATGCTCTTTCCCTTTTGTTAACGTGAGTGACTGCTGACCTTGGCCTCGAGCGCCTCGATGCGGGCCATGAGTGCCTCAAGCTGCCCAACTGTGGCCGCATCGTTTGCCTTGATGCCGTCTTCGACATTCACAATGCGTCGTTTGGTCTTTCCGTTGCCGCTTGCGTGCAGGCCTTACTATGTGGTTTGATGTGGGCAATCCACGCTTTGTAGGCACACACACCAGGCCCAACCCATGACCCAACAACTGACCTTTGACTACGTGGTGGTGGGCGCGGGCGCGGCCGGTTGTGTGTTGGCGGCGCGGTTGGTAAACAGCGGTGCCACCGTGGCCCTGATTGAACGCGGCGGGCAAGACACCAATCGGTGGATTCACGCACCGGCCACCTTTTTTAAGGTGTTGCAAAGCCAAGACGCCGATGTGGTGCTTTCTGAGCCCGACGCCAGCCTAAACGGCGCGCGTTTTCCGGTACCGCAGGGTAAGGTGATGGGTGGTGGCTCGTCGGTGAACGGCATGCTTTATATGCGGGGCCAAGCGCAAGATTACCAAGAGTGGGTTGATAACCACGGCTGCGTGGGTTGGGGCTACAGCGATGTGCTGCCCACCTACATGAAGCAAGAACGCAACACCACACTGGGGGCGCCTTTTCATGGGCAGTCTGGCCCCATGGTGGTGGACTACGCCAGTGAGCCGCACCCGGTGTGCGAGCAAATCATTGCCGCCAGCGTAGAGGCCGGCATACCCCGCAACGATGACTTTAATGGCGCCACGCAAGAGGGCGCCGGGTGGTATCAGGTCATGGCCTTTGGTGGGCAAAGGCAGTCGGCGGCCTACGCGTTTTTACGGCCTGTTAAAGATCAACCCAACCTAACGGTATACACCCGCACGCTGGCGCGGCGGGTGGTGTGCCAAGCAGGCCGGGCCACCGGGGTTGAGGTGCAGCGCGAAAACGGCCAGGTGCTGGTGGTGGGGGCCAGCAAAGAGGTGATTCTTACCGCCGGCTCGTTTCACAGTCCCAAGTTGCTCATGCTCTCGGGTATTGGGCCAGCCGCCGAGCTGAACCGCCACGCCATTGATGTGGTGCGCAACCTGCCCGAAGTGGGGGCCAACTACCACGATCACGTGGGGTGCCCGGTAACTTTTAAGATAAAGGGCGCACTGGGTTTGCACGGCCACGACAAAGGGCTTAAGGCGCTTAAGCATGGCATAGATTATTTTGTTTTTAAGCAAGGGCTGCTGACCTCTAACCTGTTGCAAGCCGGTGCCTGCGTAGACACCGACGGCGACGGGCGCCCCGACGTGCAGTACAACTGCGCGCCTTTTGCGCCCGGCGCGCCGGGGCAGCCGCCGCTGCCGTTTCATGCCTTACAAATACACCCCATGACCATGCGCCCGCGCTCGCGTGGACGACTGGGTTTGCAATCGGCCAACCCAGCCGATGCCCCGCGCTTTGAGGCCGCCGTGCTTGCCCACCCCGACGATTTGGACACCTTAAGGCGTGGCGTGCGCATGGCGCAACGCATTGGCGCGCAGGCAAGTTTGCGCGACGTGATACAAGGCCCGGCATGGCCGCCCTCCGGCACCCATACCAGCACCGCCAACGACGCCTTTGACAACGCCATTCGGGCGCAAGCGCGAACCATTTACCACCCGGCGGGCACGTGCCGCATGGGCCCCGGCGGCGACGCGGTGGTTGACCTTACGCTGCGCGTTAATGGTGTGCAGGGGCTGCGCGTGGCAGACTGCTCGGTGATGCCGCAGCTGACATCTGGCAACACCTGCGCCCCCACCATGATGATTGCCGATCGGTGCGCCGATTTGATTTTGGCGTCTACCTAGAGACCGCTGGCGATTAAGAGCGAAGAGCGTGGTCAAACGTTGCCTGGCTTGGGCGCCGGCACACCGTTTTGCCCAAGCGCAAGCTGGGTTTGGTGAATACCTCGCCCCGCGTCACCGCCTTTCAAGCAAGATGGCTAATACGGTTAGCCCGTTGGATTAACTTACCTCCCATCAATCGACATCTCGATGAGCACAATTTCCCATACCAAACAAGAGCAACACCTACTCATCAGTGGCGGCGGCATCGGCGGTCTAACGGCCGCTCTGGCTTTGGCTCAAAAAGGGGTGACTGTCGATTTGTTCGAGCAGGCAACCGAGTTCAAGGAGGTAGGCGCTGGGCTGCAAGTCGGTCCTAATGCATTTCGAATTTTTGAGCAGCTGGGCGTAACCGACAAGATCAGTGCGCTGGCCACCTTTCCCGAATCGGTTACGCTCATGGACGCGACCCAGGCCGAGCCTATTGTGTGTATGCCGTTGGGGGCTGACTTTCTGGAGCGGTTCAAGTACCCGTATGGGCTCATGCACCGGGCTGACTTGCATAAGGTGTTGCTTACGGCATGCCAGGGGCACAAGGGAATTACGCTACACACGAACAGCAAAATTACAGCGTTTTCTGATTCGAAAGACCGGGTAAACGCGACGCTTTCTAGCGGTGCCGAAGTGAGCGGCCAGGGGTTGGTTGGGGCCGATGGTTTGTGGTCCTTGATACGACAAAAAATCGTCAATGACGGCGAGCCAAGACTTGCCGGTCACGTTTGCTATCGGGCGGTGGTGCCGATTGAAAAAATTCCGCAATCCATGCGGCGAAATGCTATGAACCTGTGGGTAGGGCCAGGTATGCACATGGTGATCTGGCCCATGCGAAAGGAAACCTTTGCCAATATCACTGTGGTTTTTCACAGCAGCCGATTCGAGGAGGGTTGGGATACCTACGGCGATCCCGACGAACTTAAGGCCTGCGTCGCTGGACTCCATCCAACGGTTAGCCAATTCGTGATGTCAATCGAAGATTGGCGGATGTACGTTCTCCGCGATCGCGAGCCAATTAAGGATTGGTCTAAGGGCAGGGTCACGCTGCTCGGTGATGCCGCCCACCCCATGCTGCAGTACCTTGCGCAAGGGGCATGCATGGCCATGGAGGATGCGGTATGCCTTGCGGATAGCGTGGCAGCCAATCAGGCCGATTTGGTGTCGGCTTTTCAAGCCTATCAACAACAACGGTACATCCGAACCGCACGCATTCAACTGACGGCTAGGCTGTATGGGCATGTGTATCACGCCAAAGGGGCCACGGCCGACCTGCGTAATCACTTTTTGCAATCGAAGACGCCAGCCCAAATTTTTGAGAGCATGGCTTGGATTTACGAGTGATCGAACTGGCTAACGTGACTCAAAAATCCCGACTGGCAAGAAAGGAGAGGCGTTGGTCTGTTTGGGGTCAATCAGGTATGCTCTGTCTGACATAAAAAACTCGAATCAACATTTCGAATGAGCGGAAAAGTTAAAAATATTTTGTTCATCATGTGCGATCAGTTGCGGGCCGATTATTTGTCCTGCTACGGGCACCCCGCTTTGAAGACGCCCCACATCGACGGCCTGGCCAAGCGTGGCGTAATTTTTGATAACGCGTACGTGCAGTCGCCTGTGTGTGGTCCTTCGCGCATGAGCTACTACACGGGGCGGTACATGCAATCGCACGGGGTGAGTTGGAATTTTGTGCCGCTCAAGGCCGGTGAAATGACCATGGGGGACCACCTTAGGCCGCTTGGCGTTCGGTCGGTTCTGATTGGTAAAACCCACATGCGCGCAGACTCAGCCGGTATGTCGCGAATGGGCATTAACCCTGACTCAACGGTTGGCGTACGAATAGCCGAGTGCGGGTTTGACCCCTACGAACGGGACGACGGGATACACCCATTCTCTGGGCACGACCCAGACCCCAACTACAACCAATATTTGCGAGAACATGGTTTTGGTGGAGATAACCCCTGGGAGGAGTGGGCCAACACGGTGGTAGACGAAAACGGCCAGCACCGTTCGGGTTGGTTTTTGAGTCACAGCCATTTACCCGCGCGCGTCCCCGCCGAACATTCTGAGACGCACTACACCACCAGCCGTGCCATGGATTTTATTTCTGAGGCGGGTGATCAGCCGTGGTTGGCGCATTTGTCTTTTATTAAGCCGCATTGGCCGTATGTGGCACCTGCGCCGTACGCAGGTATGTATGGCGCGCAAGATTTTCTGCCTTTTGTGCGAGCATCACACGAATTAACCAACGCCCATCCCGTATATCAGGCCATGACCGAGCAGCGGGTTTCGCAGGCTTTTGCAAAGCCCGGCATCCGGGAGTCGGTGCTTGCAGGCTACATGGGATTGGTGAAGCAAATTGACGATGAGTTAGGCCGGCTGTTTTCATTTTTAGAAGAGCGGCACCTTTTTGAAAATACGATGGTGGTGTTTTGTTCTGACCATGGTGATTTTCTGGGCGATCATTGGCTAGGTGAAAAGGAGTTTTTTCACCAGCCAGTGGTGCGTACGCCCTTGATCATCTACGATCCCGACCCTGGGGCTGACGCTACACGTGGTACACGCTGCAGTGCATTGGTTGAGTCAGTTGATTTGGCGCCCACCTTTTTAGACGTTTATGGCGGCAATGCCTTGCCGCATGTGATGGACGGCACGTCACTCAGGCCGTGGTTGTTTGGACAAAGCCCAACAAACTGGCGTGAAATCGTGGTGTGTGAGAGCGATTACTCGTTTCAAGATGTACGTATCACCTTACAAACGCCGCCAATTGACGCCTGGCTGCGGATGGCTTTTGACGGGCGTTGGAAATATATTTTGTGTGAGGGCTATCGGCCGATGCTTTTTGACTTGGCCGTTGACCCTAACGAGTTGACGGACTTGGGCGAATCAGGTGAGCCTGAGCATCGGTATCACATGCAACGTATGCATGAGGAACTCTTTAAGTGGTGTCGTCGACCACGCCAACGGGTGACTGTGTCGGATGAGCTGATTGCCAACACCGAGGTGCAGGCACGGATTTCGGAAAGTGGCGTGTTGATTGGGTACGTGGATGAAAACGATTTGATTGAGCAGCGCCAAAAGTTTAAGCCGCGCTATGCCAGTCACAACCCACTGGTCAAGCAGACATTGGACCGATTGACTGGCGTTGGCCATACCCCAAGCGATTGATGAAGGAGTGCAACGTGAATCAACTCAAACTGCCGGATTGTGATCATTCGCCCCATGGCGTTGATGGGGTGTCGTGGAACATCATGGGGCAGGTGTACACGCCCAAGCGTTATGGCGACGATGAATTTGTGTGGCACGCAACGTTCCCGGAAGAAACGTTTGTGCCACCGCACACCCATGTTGACCAGGATGAGTATCTCAGCCCGCTCGATGGAGAGATCGATATTGTGGTGGATGGGGTAGTAAGCACCTTGCGCGCGGGCGAGATTGGGCACCTACCGCGCAACAGGCCACATGCGTTTTACAACAATTCAGGACGGGTGGTGCAGGCGATATTTTGGGCTAAACCGTGTGGTGAATTACCCGCTTTGTACCGAAAAATTCACAATATCAGCAACCCCCGGCGTGTCACCGAAATTGCTCCAGAATACGGCATCCACTTTTCGCCACCGGTGTCCTCCGCCGCCTAAAGCGCTCGGCGGGCGCACGCTTATGCAGCGGCTCGGTGTTAGCGAAAAGCCATTGGCTCGGTGGTGAGTGCGTGATGGAAGCCCAAGGGGCTCACGGATGCTTGTCCGCCGAATTTCGAGAATATGCAAGAGAGGGTCAGCGTGACAGGTAGCACAGCCCGTGTGTATTACCTACCTAGCCGTCATGGATCGATGCATGAGGGTCTTGGGGCTGTCTTGCGGGCGCGCGGGGCGCAGCTCGAGGGGCGTGAGCTGTTGGGTGACTTCGCTCGTTTGCCATTCGCTGAGCAGCTTGACTTGATTTGGCAAGACTTGGCCAGTCGTCCAGAGCATTGCGTGGTCGCTGTGTCTTACGGTGCCTATTTGTATTTACATGCACAAATCCATCGGGCGCACCAAGGTACGGCGTTGCTGCTCTCGCCGGTGGTGGGAGCAGCCAGTGTGCCCCAGGGTGGGCTGGGCTTTATTCCGCCGCGGGCCGATGCGCTGATGCAGTTAGCGAGCCGTGGCAACTTCCCAGCCTTACCCAAATGCCAGGTGCATGTGGGAGCCAACGACTGGCAGGCAGCTCAAGCGCAACGTTTTGCCGAACTGGCGGGTATAAACTGTCACGTTGTGCCAGATGCCGGGCACGCGTTACCGCACGATTACGTGGTGCAGCAGCTAACGGCGGTGTTACGCTAAGAGTCAAACAAGGTAACCAGCGTGATTGCCAAAAGGGCTAATCATCGGTAAAACCGGCTTTTTATTTCCCTGGGGAAAGACCATGCGGGTAGGCGTCGACATTGGTGGGACGTTCACTGATTTGGTGTGTTTTGATCCGACGATTGGTCAGTACCGATACGAAAAGATATTAAGCACCCCACACGAGCCGCAGAGGGCAGTGTTTGCCGCGATTGACGCGACTGGGTTTGACCGCTCGGCAATCGATGTTTTGGTGCATGGTTCGACCGTGGCAATCAATGCCGTTATTCAGCGCAGTGGCGCTAACACGGCGTTGGTTACGACGGCAGGTTTTAAAGATTTATACGAAATCGGTCGCAACAACCGCCCCAATGCTTACGATCTCGGCTTTGTGCGACCCCAGCCTCTAGTTGACGCGTCGCGACGTTGGGAAGTTACTGAGCGGGTGTTGGTGGACGGCTCGGTGATGCTTGCGCCTAACCTAGAAGACTTAGAACCTATCGCGCGTGGCCTGCAGGAACAGAGTGTGCAGGCCGTCGCTGTTTGTTTTTTGCATGCCTATCAAAACCCGAAGCACGAGCAAATCGTTGGTGCTTGGCTTGCCAAGCGCCTGCCGGGTGTGTACATCACGCTATCGAGTGACTTGACCCGAGAGTACCGCGAGTACGAGCGCTTTTCGACCGCGGTGCTCAACGCTTATGTTGGCCCTGAAGTGACCCGGTACGTCAAAGTGTTGGACGAACAACTCAAGGGCAGCGGCTTTAAGGGCGAACTCACACTGATGCAGTCCAACGGGGGCGGCATGAGTCCCGAAGAGGCATACACCATCCCTGTTGCGATGATGGAGTCCGGCCCAGCTGGCGGCATCCAGGGCGCGGCCTACTTGGGACGACTCATGGGGATTAAAGACTTGATCGCTTTTGATATGGGCGGAACCACGGCCAAGGCGTGCTTGGTAGAGAACGGCGTGCCCAAGATGACCAGCCAATACTTTGTGGGAGGCTATCAGCACGGTTTTCCTATGCGCATGCCTGTGGTTGACATCATTGAGGTGGGCACCGGCGGCGGTAGCCTGGCATGGCTTGACGAGGCGGGCGCCGTTAAGGTCGGGCCGCGCAGCGCGGGGGCATCGCCTGGGCCCGCATGTTACGGATTGGGTGGCACCCGTCCCACGGTAACCGACGCCAACCTGCTCACCGGCAGATTGCGAGCCGATGGATTTTTGGGCGGAAGAATGATGCTGGACGCAGACGTAGCGAGTGAGGCGCTTCGCCGGGAGTTGGCTGATTCCTTGAAGATGAGCGTATCGCAGACTGCTGCCGGCGTGATAAAACTGGCTGATGAGCAAATGGCGAATGCCGTGCGGGCGGTATCGCTGCAGCGTGGGTACGACCCCCGGCATTTCGCAATGGTTGCCTTTGGCGGGGCTGGACCGCTTCATGCTGTATCTATCGCGCGCGCATTACGAATTCCTAAGGTGCTGATTCCGCCGCATCCAGGGCATTTTTCGGCTCTTGGCATGTTGACGATAGATGCGCGAAGGGATTTGATTCGCACACGCATCGTTGATTTGGTACCCGTCGAGCTGCAGAACATTCGCCAGACGCTCAACAGCCTGATAGAAGACGCCAAGAACCACGACGAACAGCACAAGCACGCCAACCGCAAAAGCCGTTTGCTTTTGAGTTGTGACATTCGGTACCTCGGACAGGAATACACGGTTGAGGTTCCCCTAACCAAAGTGCCCCGAAATGATGGCGATATCACGGCAATTCGTCTCGCTTTTGACCGAGAGTATCAAGTAAGGTATGGGCATGCCGCGGCTGATGGCACGGCGCAGGTGGTGAATTGGCGCTGCGCTTGGGTACAGAGTGTTGATAAGCCAGACTTGACCCAACGGGAGGTTGCTGACCACGGCCAGTCAAAGGTAGATGCGAAGACGCGAGAGGTATTCTTTTTTGACCTTGGGTGGACAGCATGCCAGACACGGCCGAGGGAATCACTTCGAGTAGGTGAGGTGATCGTTGGCCCCGCCGTGATAGAGGAGCATGCCTCATCGACGGTGTTGCAACCTGGTGATCGCTTGTGTGTTGATAAGACTGGGACGTTGATTATCGAAGTCAACAACAATCAAAAAGGGGAGAGTGTCTGATGGCGAGTAATACCAACATTAAGCCCGATCCCTTCACGGTTGAGGTGATTGCGAATGCGCTTAACGCGATTGCAGAAGAGATCACGATCAACTTGGCACGTACGGCACACAACACCATCGTTTATGAGGTGCAAGACTTTTGTACGGGACTGCTCAGCGCCGACGCACGCTTGATTGCCCAGGCGCCTGGTGGGCTGCCGCTTTTTGTTGGTGATTTGGACGCAGCGGTACGGGACGGTTTGGCGATGCATGGCGTAGAGGGTATTGCGGCTGGGGATGTGCTGCTGACGAATCACACCGGCACCTGTGGTCAGCATCTAAACAATGTGGTTGTGTATACCCCCATCTTTTATAAAAAGAGGTTGTTTGGGTTTGCTGCAACGCGAGCCCATTGGGCGGACGTAGGCAGCCGGATACCGGGCGGATTCTTGACCGATGCCGTTTCCTCCTTCGAGGAGGGCATACAGTTACGCTCGATTCGACTCTACCGTGCGGGTAAGCCTGACACCGATTTGATGCGTGTCTTACAACACAACATACGCAACGTTGAAGCTTCCATGGGCGATTTGCACGCTCAGATCGGTGCCTGTCGTATGGCGGAGAAACGCTTAACCGACTTGCTCGATACTTATACGCCTGAGGTGGTTGTTGCAGCAATAGGTGAGATTTGGGACCAATCGGAGCGCAAGGTACGTCAGCGAATCGCACAGTGGCCGGATGGCACTTACCAAGCAAAGACTTTCTTGGATAACGACGGTATTGAACTTGACAAACCAGTCGCGGTGGCTGCTACGGTGATTGTCAAAGGCGATCGGTTGTCCATTGATCTGAGTGACATGAGCCCGCAAGTGCGTGGTCCGATTAACGCGGGACGAGCCGCTGGGGTGAGCGCAGCGCGTTTGGCGTTGAAGTATCTTGCAGCATCAGATTTGAATACCAACGAGGGTTGTTTCAGGCCTCTTGACGTGGTGTTGCCTGAGGGCACGTTAATCAGTGCGGCTGAACCTGCAGCCATGTCTTGGTGGCAGACTCCGATGTTGACACTGATCGATACGATTTTCCAGGCCCTCGCACCGGCATTTCCGCAAGCCATTCCGGCGGGCCATTACAGTGATATTTCCACCATCTTGCTCACTGGCAAGGACCCTCGAACCAATCGAGACTTTGTCAATATTGAACCCGTCGCTGGGGGGTGGGGCGCGCGGGCCTACGGTGACGGACCAAGTGGCACGTATACCCTTGGGCATGGCGACACCTACAACATTCCGATAGAGGTGCTGGAGGCAAGGTACCCGCTTAGGGTGAAGAGTTACGGTTACCGAACGGATTCTGGAGGGGCCGGTGAGTTCCGCGGCGGCCTCGGGTTGCGGCGTGTGTATGAGGTGATGGGCGAGGCGCGTTTCAATGGTTTAAGCGAACGATCAGTTTGCCCGCCGTGGGGGCTGTCGGGGGGCAAGCCCGCTTACAGCGGGGCTATCCACGTGACACACCAGGGCAATCGAACGGCCTATTCCAAGGTTACTGGGCTGGTGCTGCAGCCCGGGGACGAGTTGTCGTTTGAGACTGGCGGTGGGGGCGGGCATGGCAACCCGCTTTCACGTGCGCCCGAGGCTGTTCGGGAGGATGTGTTGGGTGGCAAGGTCTCGAGCAAGGCCGCACGCGAGCTTTACGGTGTGGTTTTGCGCGACGAGCCGGAGCATTCAGTAGACGCGGTAGCCACTGTTGCGCTGCGAGCGCGAGCGGGCAGTTAGACGGTCGTGTTTGCTTATGCTGTGTCGGCGATGTGGTTGGCCGTGATGTAGCCAAACGTTAGGTTGGGCCCCAGCGTGATGCCGGCGGCGGGGTAGTTGCCCCCATCACACTGGCGCGGTCGTTGCCCACGGCGTGCAGCCCCTCAATGGCGTGGCCATCGGCGCGCCGTCTGCGGCGTCTGGGTGTTAGTCCGGGTAGGCGGTGGGCATAAATTCGAGGGTCGTCTCTTTTTTAAAGAAGTCGACCATCTTGGGGCCGTTTTCTAAAAACGTGGTTATTGCCGCTTCGTTAAAAAATTAGCCGGTCTCGCCAAACATGAAAGTGCGCACTTTGTTCATCGAGTCTTGTGGGTTTTGCGCCAAGCCATGATGGTTTAGCGGAATCCACGCCATGCTGCCTGACAGGGCGGTGGTGCCGCCAAAGACAGGCTCATTTTCAATCACCACATCAAGCCCGCGCTTTTTGGCCTTAACCGCACACGACAAACCGGCTGCGCCCGAGCCAACAACGATCAAGTCGTATTCCGTTTGTTGTACCACCAGACAAATCCCATACTTGGTCCGAGGGTCAGCGCCCAATTACCAGTACCGATCCAGAAAAAACCAATACCGCGACTACCAGGTGCCGCATGGTGAGTTTTTCTTGCCTGAACCATAAAGCCTCCAAAAGGAGAGACCAAAGTGGAGTCGTGGCAACAATACTGGCGACTTCAGCAACATTACCTTGCTGAAGAGCTAAGTTTAAAGTGTAGATACCTACCCCGTTTACAGCACCACCAAATAAAAAGAGTCGAGTTCCATATCGTCCCATGCGCGAGGGGCGCCGAACAATTTTGCGCAATGCCAGTAGTAACCCCAGAGATACAGTACCTGCAATCAGCGTGACAAAATACGCGCTACCAATATCTTGCATACTCCATTTCGATATCGGCTGGGCTACGCCTCTGGCAAATGCTGCTCCGGCAGGTAAGCAAATCGTCCATAACGGAAATGTGCGTTGGTTTTTGCTAGGGGACCATGCGGCAAGGATCAGCCCACTAATCATGAAGAACATTCCAAATGCGATGAGCCAGGTTAACGGTTCATGCAAAAGCCAAATTGCGATCAAGACGGCAAAAAGCGGCGTTATGGCCGCAATCGATGAAGTCAATGGTGCCCCCACCCTTTGCACAGCGGCAATCTGCATGCTCTGCCCCATCGCTGGCCACAGTAAACCAAGTAGAACAATGTAAATAACTACAGGCTGGAGAAACCACTCGGGTTGTAAAAAAAAGGGGGCTAGTAACCAAAAAAATAAGGTCATGCCAGCCACGGATAAGACTGCCCCTGAGTGAATATCGGTATCACGCAATGCTACCCGTTGTATGTGTATATTCACAGCAAAAAGCAGGGCGGTGGCTATGGCAAGGAAGGTTGAAGACGCCATGGGTAGGTTGTAGGGTTTGATTGAGTATGACTGTGAAACACTAACAGCCGTTTTGTTCAAGCTAGCGCTGGGCTTGCGATAGTTATAGCGATAGCAACAGGCTGATTCCGCTGCCGAACAAAAATATCATAATCAGGTTATTGAACATTTTCTGTGGCACATACCGGCTGAGGACGATTCCTAGTACGGTACCTACTAAGGTTGGAATAATCAGGGGTAAGGCTACGGTTTCAAGGGCGGGCGACAGCCCCTTGGTGATTACCTGCAGCGCAAATGCAATTGGGTAGGCTAAAACGAACGTTGCAAGTGTGGTGGCGCGAGTCGTCTCTTTATTCAATCCCACCCAGGCCGCGTAGGCCGCAATAGCCGGCCCTGGCATCGCCAACGTGGTATTCAGCACACCGCTTATTGCACCAACACTGATTCGTTGCTTCTTCGGACTTGAACTTGGTCGCGCCACTCTATGAAGAATGCCAGTAGCGGTGATAGCCATAGCAAAGACTACCAGTGCACCAAGTATTTTGAGGGCTGCATGGTCCAGTGCAACTGAAATAGCGCCGCCAATTAGAGTTCCGGGCAGTGCTCCCATTATCAAGGAGCCTAATAAACGATTATCGACTTGTTTGTAGACCTTGGGCGCTATTGTGATTGCCACCAGGAAGCTCAAGGCTATTGACACTTGAATCGCCCCACTGGCGCCCAGGGCGAGCAATAACGTGGGGCCAACAATTACACCAAAGCCGATTCCAACAATTGACTGTGCGGCGGCTCCGGCAATGACCAAGATGACAAATGCAAGTGGGATGTCAATCAAACGAGAGGATCTCCCAACGCCAGCTCCTTGAGCACAAAAAATAGGCTATAGAAATACGACCTGGATATCGGTATTAGCGAACAAACCTTCTTGCCCAAATTCAACTCCTATGCCCGATTGTTTGACACCTCCGAATGGCGCATTAGGTTGGATCATGCCATGGCGGTTGATCCAGACAGAGCCGCACTCTAATTTGGATGCGACCCGCCGAGCTTCAACGAGGTCTCGCCCCCACACTGAACCACCGAGTCCATTATCGCTTGCATTCGCCCTACGTATGGCATCTTCAATATCGCGGTATCGGATGATTGGTAGCGCCGGCCCAAACTGTTCGTTATCAACCAACCGAATGCCATCTGAGACATCGGCGATGAGCGTGACCGGGTAGAAAAATCCCTTCTTTTTGGTATCACTGGTTTGGGGGTTCGCGCCGAGTAAGACGCGCCCACCTGCTTCTTTCGCCTCCTCAACAAGGCGATTGACGATTTTGTATTGCCGCAAATTTTGAACAGGACCAAGCATCACCGACTCATCGGTTCCAATCCCCATTGGCATCTTTCGTGCGAATCGCACTAATTCCTCACATAAATCTTCGTATACGTCGTCATGTACATAAAGCCGCTTGAGGGCTGCACATGTCTGCCCGCTATTTAGAAACGCACCCCAAAAAAGACTTTCGGCAATTTCTTTTGGGTTGACATCTGCCAACACAATACCGGCATCGTTACCACCCAACTCAAGCGTGAGTCGTTTCATGGTTGAGGCTGCGCTGCTATAGATATGCTTGCCCGTGGGGATGGATCCAGTAAAAACAATCTTGTCGATAGCCGGGTGGCTGCTCAATATCGGGCCCAGATCGTCGTCGCCCGAAACACAATTCACTACGCCGCGTGGTAAGACCTCATTCATAAGCTCCACAGCACGCAAAGTCGTGAGTGGTGTGTACGGAGAGGGTTTGATGACCACTGTATTGCCCGCCAGAATAGCTGGGATGATGTGCCATACGGCAATCAGTAGTGGATAATTCCACGGCGTGATTGATCCAACCACGCCAATCGGCTTGCGGTGAAGCTCGACTCGACCTGGAGGACCGTCTTGTAGAACCTTGGCGGGTAAAGTGAGGGTTGAGGTGTACTCCGTCCAAGCAACAGCACCGCCGACTTCCCAGCGCGAACCCATCCCATTGAGAGGTTTGCCTTGTTCAGCAGTTAAAAGCTGGGCTAATTCTTCGGCATGCGACTCCAGTTTTTGCGCAATTTTTTTGCAGGCCGTCTGTCGCTTGCGCTCGGTCTCTTCTCGCCAGGACTTGTAGGCAATTCGCGCAGCCCGAATGGCATCCTCTAAGTGATCAGGGGTGCCTAATGGCGCCAAACCCGCAACTTTTTCGGTCGCTGGGTTGAGAACCTCGAAGCATCGGGTTGTAGGAACCTTTTTACCGTCAATGATCAAGCACAAGGGGTCCATCGTTATTCCTTTCTGCTGGATTTGAAGGATTCGTTTGCGTGCCAATTTGCAAAGTGGTTTGCGTGTGTTTCGGAATATGCGCCTGGCTTTAGATGCTGGTCATAAAAGTCCAAGTCCAAATGGTGCGCTTGTGCAAAGAGGTTCATCTGAATTGGGTCTTGAGTTCCTGGAAAGCGTCCAAAAGTTTCATAGATGTAGCAGCAGATATCTTTGACGCACTCTCGACCCTCTGGACTTGCTTGCACGGTTGCCGCGTCAAACTCTTCGTTTGGCGCAAGATGCGGCTTGAGCATCCCCTTGGCCTCCCAGTCGTTCATAGTCATGGTGGCTCCGGCGATAGCCGCATCTACCGCCTCACGCATGCTGGGATAGTAAGGTGGGCAGAAGGCCTCAAACACACCATCAAGCCCAACGGGGATCGGGAAGGGGTCGCTGTGACATTGGGTAAATCGAAAGCCCAGGCCTTTGCACGTAGGCGTTCCGCCAAGCACGATGGTGGGCGAAAATCCGCCGTAAACCCATCCGCCAATGCCGGCGGCTTGCATAGCCAAGGCAATGAGCTGGGACATAAATGCACTCTCGGCGAGCATGCCAGTCGTGAGTAAATGCTCTAGGCGCGAAAGAGTGAGAATTTTTTTGGGGTTAAGCAGGCCATTGTCGGCCCACTTTTGGTTACCGCATGGCCGCATGCCGTGGCGGTCATCTACGATAAAGTATCCGCCTCCTTGCCCCGCGTAACGTCCAGCTTTTCCGTCCGACATGTTGAGAATGATTTTTATTAAATCCTTCGTTACATCAATGACTGGCATGAAAATGGTGGTGCCTGGCTTATTGGTGACCCACTGGTTATGCGGCCAAATGCCCGGTTCCTGTGGCGGCAGGTCCATCCGGCCATCCTGAATTTTTTGAACATGGTTACGGTAAAAACCGAGTATTTTTTCGCGATCCGTTTTGGTTTCGAATTCACGCATCTTGGTCATTTTTTCTTGATCGGCATTAACTACATACACGCCATGATCATTGGTGAAAAACAAGCGCGCTCGATGCGACCCCATGGCGGAGGGGTATGGCTTGCCGATGGTCTTGACCATTCCGCCGGGTAATTGAGTTTCGGCAAAAATTGGTCCAGTTGTTGCTGTGGCTGCGGCCACAAGCAGTGCGGTCTCGAGATCATTGAGACCAATTGGGGCTTTGTCCGAGCGGTGTTTGAAGGGCCCTGAAACCATTTCCATGCCCAGCCCGAAGCGTCTTGAGCGGCGTCCCATGATCGCGTCGAATAAAGGGTATTCCCAGGCGGCTTGCACTTGGGGTGGAAGGCCTTCTGGTAGGGAGGACGTCATCGCTTTTCACCTTTGCGATTGCTCGAAAACAGTTGACGAATTAGGTAACGCATTAGCCCGGGCTGCTTTAATAGCATGCCAGTCAAGCGCCTGAGGTCAGATGGTTGCATCAGGGTTCGAGCCTCCCAAACACCCATCGTCCCAACTAGCACAACCCCTTGGGGCTTCAGCTCTATGCCAGTAATATCAAAGTTGAATTCGCCAACAGCAGAATGTACTTTCATAAAGTCTTCCTCGAATTACGGAATTGTTTTCCAAAAAGCGTCTTTCACCGTAATCAACCCATCGCCGATTTCGTAAATATCGAGTCCTTTAGAGCGACGCCATTTGCCGTCTGCGCCCAGGTATTCAACGTCATAGGTTTGGATAACGGTTGAGTCTTTAAAGCGCCAGACCACTTCGGAGAAGCGGGGCCCGTTGGGAGTGGCGAAGGCGCGCTCCATTTCAGCTAAGGCGTCTTTTTTTCCAAAAAATGTTGCGCCGTTAGGCTTGCTCCAGCGAAACGCTGGTGAAAGACATTTGGCGATCGCAACTAGATCCTGGTGGCTAAAAGCTTCTTCAAACCGCGTAAAAAGCTTTTTGTATTCCATTGTGGTGGTTGGTGCCACGACCAACTCACGGCGGTGTATGGAGCGCTTGCGTTGGTAGGCGTGGTTCGTGACAACCTTAAAGCCATTGCGCATTTGAGCCCCATTTGCGGTGACCTCAGCGCTATTGGTGTCGTCAACGTCCCGGGTGCGAGCCGCCATAGATTTGGGTTTAGGAGGCGAATACTTTGGGGCTAATGAAGGCCACACACTTGGAATCTCTTTGTTGATCTGTCGCCGAGCGTTAGGCAGGATGCGTTGCCCAGCCACGGTCTGTTGCTCCGGTGCGGATGGCGTTGTTGCCTTCTCCTGACGGGACACCCGTTTGCCCGAAGGCTCACGGTCTCCATATTCTTCTGTGGATGCCATGATTTGCCCCTACCTAGCTTATTTCGTACTCGATGATTTGCAGTGTATGCGGCTGCTTCACCTGATGTCAATAAAAAAATGAATTGATATTCATAAAATGTTACATTGCTCATACCCTATGATCGTCGTCAAATAGGGTTTTCCATTAAAAAAAGATTCTAGGTTCATTTTTATTGACATGACGGACAAACTTCAGATAAGCTCCAGTGAGGTAGGTTTTCCGATGGTCAAAAGGAGTTTGAAATGAAACCGTTACGATTTGCTGAAGCGTTGGTAGCTGCGACTATCGTCAGTGGTGGGTTGGTTCACGCCACAGAGTTGAGGTTGAGCGCAGCTCCCCCCGAAGGCTCACCCTGGGGGAAAGTTACCTTGGCGTTTGTGAAAAAGGTTAATGAAGTCTCTGGTGGTAAGTTAACCGTTACGCCGTACCTTGGATCAAAACTTGGCGGCGAGCAAGATGTAATGAAGCAAATCGCTCGTGGCCGTATTGATATCGGGGTTGCCTCTAATACCGGCGTCTCCCTCTTGGTTCCTGAGTTTGGACTCCTGGCCTCCCCTTACGCTTTTGATTCGGTTGAGCAAGCCGACTGCGTCGCAGATAAGCACCTGCTTAAGACCTTCGGAGACGACTTCGAGAAAGCCGGGATCAAAGGGTTGAGCTGGATGGAGGTGGGCTATCAGGTGATCTTCAGTAAGACACCAGTGCGCACTCCGAGCGATCTGAGGGGTATGAAGTTGCGTACCGCGCCCGCCGCAACCGATACGATGTACATACAGGCTGCTGGCGGAATTTCCGTACCGTTATCGCCAAAAGATGCTGTGCCAGCAATGAAGGCAGGCCAGGTGCAGGCAGCGACCCAGTTGTCGGTGTTCGGAGTGGTTACGGGATATGACAAAGTTGGTCCGCAAATTACGATGACGCGGCATCAGCATCAAGTTGGGGCGATTGTGATTTCCACAAAAACATGGAATCGCTTGACCGCCCAAGAAAAAGATTGGCTAAATCAAGCTGCTCCGACTTTTCTGAATTTGCGAAAAGCTCTTCGAGGTGCTGAAGGCGCGCTGTTGAGTAAAGCCGAAAAGGGTGGTGCGACGGTAATTAACTTGTCGGCTAACGAATTGGCGCAGTGGAAAGCAATCGCGCCAAAAGCTCAGGAAAGCATCCTAAATGATCTGGGGGTCAAGGGTCGGGCCAGATGGTCGCAGATTGAAATTGCAAAGAAAGCTTGCGCTGGTTAAATTAAGTTGCGTATCGTGTTGCGCTCGTTAGTCAGCTACATCACACGTGCGGAGGCCCTGACAGCCACAATGGCGTATGCTGTTGTGGCTGGTTTGCTTGTTGTGGAGGTGATTGGTCGGGAGTTTTTCGGCGCCACCTTTCTGGGGGTTCAGCAGCTGGCTGTATATGCTGCAATCTTGGCTGGTTTTCTTGGTTTAACGCTGGCGACGTCAGAGAATAAGCATCTTCGGCCTGAAGCGCTAGACTTTTTGACCAAGGGGCTCAGTGTTTCGATGACTCGTCTGAGCGATTTCGTCTCTTCAATATTCTTTTTCTGCTGTTCGGCAGTTTCAGCCAACTTTGTTCTGGCATCAATGGTGGCACAAGATAAAGCACCTGTCCTTTATTTCCATTTGTGGCCCCTACAACTGGTTATTCCGTATGCTTTTGCGTCCTCTGGCCTTAAGCACTTCTGCTTTTTCCTGCGTAATGATCTTCGGCCTCACAGCGGGTAATTGACTTTGCAGGTTTTATTCCTTTGTTTGTTGATTGTGCTTTTAGTGGCGCTTCGGCAAAACGTGATCGTGATCTTGCTCGCAGCGGCTGGCTATGTCCATATGGTTTGGGGTGAGGGCCGCCTAACTTACTTGGCTGAAGATCTTTGGATTAGCTTAGACAATGGTATTTTGCTGGCGATCCCGATGTTTTTGCTTGCGGGAAGCATCATGACCCGAGGGGCGATCGCTAGGCGATTAATCGGTATTGCCACTGCAGCAACGAGCGGATTGCCGGGCGGTTTAGCGGTGGCCGCTATCGTCAGCTGCGCAATTTTTTCTGCAATTTCTGGCTCTTCACCAGTGACCATGCTTGCCGTCGGCGGAATTATGTATCCCGCGCTGCTAGCCGCAGGCTATTCCAAAAAGTTTTCCCTGGGCGCGCTAACTTCTGGTGGCACATTGGGCATCGTGATCCCACCATCAATTCCATTAATACTTTATGGAATTGTTACCGAAAATTCGATTGCAGATCTATTCGTTGCAGGCGTTATTCCTGGCCTGTTAATAGCGCTCGTATTGGCTATTTATTCATATTGGGTAAATCGATGGATGCCAGCGCAAAGCTTCAGCTGGATGCGTTTGCTGGATGCAATGAGGGGTGGGCTTTGGGCACTGTTTTTGCCTATTGTGTTGCTGGGGGGGATTTATTCGGGTTATTTTTCGGCTACGGAATCAGCGGCTGTGTCGCTCGTATACGCTCTTATAGTTGAGACATGTATTCATCGTGAACTTAAGCTACGGGATTTTTATGGAATTGCAGTAGAAACGGCGACGCTTCTTGGTATGCTTTTTCCAATTGTTGCGGTTGCGCTCAGTATCAAGACAATATTAACTATTGAGCAAGTCCCTGATCAGTTGGCGCTATGGATTTCAGACGTGACGTCGAGTAAGTTGGGTTTTTTATTGGCGTTAAATGCGGTTTTGTTGCTGGTGGGGTGTGTTTTTGATGCCATGTCGGCGATTCTGATTTTGGCGCCGCTGTTGATCGTGCCTGCAATGGCATTCGGAATCGATCCAATTCACCTTGGCATAATCATGGTGATCAATTTGGAGATCGGCTTTCTTACTCCCCCAGTTGGATTGAATCTAATTGTTGCAATGACTGCATTCAAAGAGCGTTTTTTGTTGATATGTCAAGCTGTCTTGCCATTTATTGGAATGATTTTGGCGGTTTTGATGCTCATTACATTCGTACCCGCTTTATCTTTGTTTCTCATAAGCCGATAGTCGGACGCTACCAGGAGTTTGGATCGATATGTTGGTGAGCCTTGACTCCGTAGAGCTTGAGAATGAGATTCCGGGCGCGCTGGAGGCCAAGCAGGCTCGAAGCTTAAGACTGCGGGACCACTATATTCGTGAGGGTATACGGTGTTTGAATAAGCAGCGTTTAAATCAATTGAGGATTTCGGACCTCGCTAAAGCGTGCGGTAGCTCAGTCGGAAGTTTTTATACACGTTTCCAAGATAAAGAGTCCTACTTTCTCTCGTTGAGATCCGCAACCGTGGAGATATGCAATCAAGAGGCGTATTATCGGGTCAACGTGGAGAAGCTCTATTCGATGAGTGGAGCCCAGGCGTTAGACGAAATGGTCGACTTAATGGCTGATATTTTCACGTCGCCGGTTCGGGGGGTTCTGCGTGAATCGTTGCTGCGTATTTTGGAGCCTGACGATCCGTGGGCACCTATGCGTGATGGCGCGCGTTCGATCATGCGCAATTATGAAGTAGCTTGTGCAATGATGTTTCCCAATTTCTCACCAAAAGAGGCAAAGGTTAGGCTTCGGTATTGTTTCCAACTGGTCGTTGGTGCTTTGCAAAATGACTTAGTTAACGACTACCATGTGTTCTCCACCAAAGACCAGACGCTTAGAACGGCGCTCAAGGAGACTGTTAGGTTGTACATGGGCGAAGCAACCAAAGACGTGCGGTAGCAAGGGCTTCTTATTTCTGAGATTCGCCCTAAACATGAGTGATGGGCTGTGGCTATGGCAATGCTTTACTGGTGTTCAGTAAAGCTGTGGGACGGCGGCGAGCATGTTTTTCTTATGTTGGTTGTTGGATTGTCTGGGTGTTACTCAGGATGCTCGACTGGCCTTGGCAAGCTGAGACCGAAGCATGGTGAGCCCCTTGTCGGCTTCGATGGCCATCGGACGAGTTTGGCTACCCCGTCTGATGGCTTTGTGCTGTGCTTCCACCATGGCTTGGTCCTCAGTAAACGCCGAGGATATGTTTTGGTGAATGGTCTCGGTCATTTGGTCGTCGTTCAGCGCAAAGTTGCGCCAATGCACCCAAAAATAATGGGTGTGGTCATCGTCTTGCGGCGTCAGCGCCGCGATGTGGTGAAACTCAATGGCGCCCTCGCGGGTGCCGTGCGGCTTGTCACGCGCACCTGTGCCAGTGGGGGCAGAGCCCGAATCCATAGACATGATGGCCGGGTGGTGATAGTCGGCGCAGTGCCATGCATCGACATTGCCCGAAAAATTACCAATCGATTGATGAAATGGTGAGGCCGCCACGTTAAGGTACCAGCGGTTGGCACGTACGCCGTGCGCCATGGGGGTGAACTCGGTAAGCACATCGGCTTGCCGCGCCGAGCCCAGCGTGTTGCGATGTACAAACGGCAGGTGGCCAAAGTCCAGCAGGTTGTCTGCCATGAGGCTCACGTGGGCGTTCCAAAACTGATACCCGCGCGATGGCACCCAGTTGGGATCGTGATGCCAGGGTGCGGGCAAGATCGTTGAGGCATCGGCCTCGTCGGCTGGGCCCATCCAAACCCAAACGAAGCCGTCTCGCTCCACCAGCGGGTAAGACTTAACGCACATCGTAGGGTGGTTGGCGGCTTGAGCGGGCACCTCAGTGCAGCGCCCGGCGGTGTCAAACTTAACGCCGTGGTACATGCAGCGGATCCCGCCGGCTTCAATGGTGCCTAGCGACAACGGGGCTAAGCGGTGGCCACACCGATCCTCCATGGCAACGGCTTGCCCCTCGGGGGTGCGAAACAGTACCAAATCGTCGCCAAGTATGGTTCGCGCCAGAGGCTCGTTGGCTGTCAACTCCTCAGGCCATGCGACGATGTACCAGTGGTGGCGGTTGAAGCCATGCGATGGGAATAAGGTGTAGGCATTTGAGGGCATGTTCACCACTCTCCAAAGATGACACCGCCAGTGGCGGCTGGGCTGGTTCGGGCCATGATTGCTTCGTCGGTAATGGTGACGCGGTTGCGCCGCTGGCGCATCCAGTCAAAGCACCACAGCAGGTGTTCTTCGCGGGTCTTGGCGTAACCTGGGTCGCGCCCTAAATCGTGAAACTCTTGCGGGTCGTTGTGCAGGTCGAACAGTTGGGGTGGTTGGCCGTCGTAGTGAATGTATTTGTAGCGGTCGCTGCGCGCCATGACAACCCGCGCCTCGCGCGGCTTAAGGTTGAGGTTGCGTGCGGCAATGTGAATGGCGTAGTCGTATTCGGACACCGCCACTTGGCGCACGCTTTGGGCCTGACCGGTTAGCAAAGGGCGCAGCGAGCGCCCCTCTAGCCAGTGGTACGGAATGGGCTGTTGCATGGTGTCGAGAAAGGTGGGAATCAGATCAATGGCCTCGACCAAAGCGTTGCTGGCTGTGCCGTGGGTTTGCGGTGCCGAGGGGTCGGCAATGATGAAAGGAATGCGCGCCCCTTGCTCGAACATGAATTCTTTTTCGCCCAGCCAATGGTCGCCTAAATAGTCGCCGTGGTCGGCGGTGAATACGATAAGTGTGTTGTCCCACAAGCCTTGGGTTTTCATAAAGGCAAACAGGCGCCCAAGGTGATCGTCGATTTGCTTTACCAAGCCCATGTAGGCGGGCAGGGTGTTCATGCGGTCGCGGTCGCGCGAAAACGCGATGCTCTCAGGCTGTTGCCTAAAGCCGGCGTACACCGGGTGGTCATCGTTGCGCTCGTGGTCGGCGCGTATGGGCGCTTGCACATCGTCTGGGCCGTACATGTTGTGGTACGGCGCTTGGACAATGTATGGCCAGTGCGGCTTGATGTACGAAAGATGCAGCAACCACGGTTTGTCGCCTTGCTCACGCATAAAGTCCATGGCGCGGTTGGTCATGTAGGCGGTTTCGCCGTGTTCATCGGGGGCGCGCGTGGGCCGGTGCGCGTTGCGTAGATACCAGCCGCTGGCAAGCTCACCGTTTTCGTCTACGCCGGCGTTGGCCCAGGTGTGCCAGGGGTTGTCACCGTCCATGCCGTGTTTGCGTAGGTAGGCGTTGTAAGGCAAGTTGGGGTTGGCCATGCGATCCGGGTGAATGCCGTCGTCCCGCTCGTAGGGCTCAAAGCCAGCCTCGGCGAGGTAGCGGCCTTGGGTACTCTGTGGCTCAAGCGCGAGGCGCTTAAGCCCGTCTTGATCGGCAGACATGTGGGTTTTGCCCACCACGGCGACGCGCATACCCGCGTCGCGCATGTGGTCGCCCAGGGTTTGCTCGCCCATGGGTAGCGGAATAAAGTTCCACGTGGCGCCGTGCGAAAACACGTAGCGCCCCGAGTAAAACGACGCACGCGACGGCCCGCAGTTGGGCGACTGGCAGTAGGCCCGATCAAAGCGTACGCCACGCGCGGCAATGCTGTCGATGTTGGGGGTGTGCAAGGTGCGGTGGCCGTAGCAAGACAGGTAGTCAAAGCGCAGTTGGTCGCACATGATGAAGAGAATGTTTTTGACTTGGCTCATGGTGGGTACGGTTGGGTTGGTGAATCAAATGGTGACGCCGCCATCAACACCAATCACTTGACCGGTGATGTGCCGCGCGGCGTCGCCACACAAAAATGCCACGCAGTGCGCCACGTCGTCTGCGGTTTGTGGGCGCTGCATGGGAACAAGGCTTTGCACGCGTTGGTCAAACACCGCGCGGCCATTGGTGTGGCCTTCGCGCTCGGCCATGGTTAGGCCCAGTGCGTCCCACATGGGGGTGTAGATGAAACCGGGGCATACCGCGTTGGCGGTGATGCCTTGGGGTGCAAGCTCGCGTGCAATGACTTTGGTGAACGAGATCAGCGCGGCCTTAGAGACGCTGTACGCGGGCATGTAGGGCGCAGAGATCACGCCGGTGATGGACGACACGTTGACCACCCGCCCCGCGTTAGACGCAAGCAGCGCCTGGCGGCTGGCGGCGCACACATGAACCGCACCCATGAGGTTGATGTCTAGTGTGCGTTGCCAGTCTTCGGGGCTGCAGTCGGTGAATGGCATGCCGGGTGCGCTGGCCACGCCGGCGCAGTTGACCACGATGTCTATTTGGCTCCAAGCGCTTAGCACTTGATCTACCGATTGCTGCACCACGGCGTTGTTGGCCACGTCGCACGCCACAGCCATGGCGTGCGGCATGGCGGCAGCGGTTTGCGCGCAGGCCTCTTGGTTGATGTCAAGCGCAGCCACGCGAGCGCCCAAGGCGCCAAGCGCATGCGCAATGGCTTGCCCCAGACCCGCGCCCGCGCCGGTGACCAAGGCCACGCGGTGGTTAAGCGGTACAACGTTGGTTAGGCTGGTGGTGGTCATGCTGTCATTAGAAAAAGATGCCCAGATTTTTATGGGTCACCACGTTTTGGTCTAGCACGATATCGCGCTGGCAAATCAGCCAACTGTTGTGGTGTGGCCGCAGCGTATCGTGGCGCACGCCACTGAATATTTCGGCGTCGTACTCCAGGTGTGAGCGGTAGATCAAAAAGTTGCTGCGCACTTGGAGTGTGCCGTTGGGTTCAGCAGCCAGCACCTCAACGTTGCTCACCAGGTGGCGGGTGCGTGAACGCGGGGTTTCGGCCCACGCCATGCCAGTGGACAAGCGCTTAACGCGGTTGGTTAGGCTGGTTTTGTTGTCATCAAAGTGCGCCACGTGGCCGAATGCAGACACCGATTTATCGATGTCGCGGCCGATGCGGTTGGTAATGGTGGGCATCCAGTAACGCAAGTCGTCACTGAACAAATCAAGCCAGGCGTCCAGCGCATGGTCATCCAGCAGTCGTGCCTCGGCCGTTAAAAAAGCCTGCACACGAAACCATAGGTTGATGTCGTCGGAGGGTGCAGCGGCGCTCATGCAGGTGCCCCTTGGCTGGCAGCACCCACCGTGGGTACCTGTGGCGCTGTGGTGTCGTCCATGAGCTTGGCCCAATGGGTGTAAAAGCTGCGTTGGTTGATTTCGGATTGAAACTTGCCCAGTCGCCCGCGGATGTCGGGGTGAATGGCGCGTGGGTCGTTGATTTCGTCGCCCAAACCCATTTCAAGGTTTTGCGGGTACTGGCGCGCCACATAGCCTTCGCTTGAGCTGTGACATTGCACCCAGTTGTCGACATCGTCGGCCTCCCAGGTGCCGCTGGTGCCGTGGCGCTGCACCATGTGCAAGGCTTTTTCGCGTTTGTAGTCGTCGGGGGCGGCTTTGTCTACAAAGCACCAGCCCCAGGCCTCGGTTAGTTTGGGCCCTTTGGGGTGCCACACGCGTATGGCGCTGCCTTGCCACAGCAGCGAGACATTGGGAAAAATAGACGCGTGCATGGGCGAAAAGTGCAAGCCGCGCAGGTCGCCCAAGCGGGTAATGGATTCTTCAAGCCGAGATTTTTCGTATTCAAGAAACTCCGGCAGCGCCATTTCAAACACCTGCTCGCGGTTTTCGGCCCAGCGCGTGCCAAAGCCATGCCCGCCACCTGGGCAAACCTGAAAGCCTTCGTAGCCGTAGCCACTTTTGCGCCGTGGCATGCCCTCAAAGCCTGATACCCAAGCCGACTTGTGGCTTACCGGGCCGTGGTAACTGTCGCCAATAAAGTTGTCGACGGGGAATTTCCAGTTGGTGTGTACCAACCATTTGTGCGTGCCTGGCAAAAACTCAATGCCGCCTTCGCGGCGGTCGAGAATCATGTCGAGGTACCACGCCATGTCGCCCAGGTAGTCCGACAAACTCGGGGCGTTGGCGTCAAAGGTGGCAAAGATTAAGCCTTTGTATTGGTCAATCTTGGCCACAGGCACCAACCCATGGGCTTGCAGGTCGAGTTTTTCGAGATAAATTTCTTTGTAGCCAGGTACATTGGTAAGCGCGCCGTTGCTGCCGAAAGTCCAGCCATGAAATGGGCAGCTGAAGCTGCGCGCGTTACCCGAGTCGGCGCGGCAGACGCGGTTGCCACGGTGTCGGCACATGTTTAAAAAGCAGCCAATGCTGCCGTTGGGCTGGCGGGTCACAATCACTGAGTCGCGCCCCATGTAGGTGGTAAAAAAATCGTTGGTTTTGGGCAGCATCGATTCGTGCCCCAGCAGCAGCCAGCAGCGCGCAAAGATGCGCTCGAGCTCGAGTTCAAATATTTCTGGGTCTGAGAAGACACGGCGGTCCAGACTGCCTTTGTTGAGGTCTAAAAGATGTTCAAAGTGGGAGCGCATGGGAGGCTTTCGGGTTAGAGGTTGCGTTAAAGGTCTAGCACCAATCGCGCGCCTTTGGCGCGCGAGACGCACAGCATCATGGTTTGGTTGGCGGCTTTTTCTTCGTTGCTTAATAGGGTGTCGCGGTGATCAACTTCGCCGCTTATCACGTCGCACTCGCAGGTGCCGCACACCCCCTCGCGGCACACCGAGGGCACAATCACGTCGGCTTCTTCTAAAGCGTCCAGCGCGCTTTGCCCGGCGGCCACATGCACAACCTTGCCGGAGCGGCTGAGTTCGATTTCAAAGCTTTGGTTGTTTTGGCCGTGGCTTGACGTTGGGTCCGCTTGAAAAAATTCAAAGTGCAGCGCTGAGGCGGGGTGACCCATGGCCTGGGCGGCATCGCGCACCGCTTGCATCATAGGAGCGGGGCCGCAGCAGTAAACCTGGGCGTCGGCTGGCAGGTTGCGCAAGGCTTGCGCCACGTTGAATACTTGGCCGTTGTGCTCGTTATCAAAATGCAGTTGCAGCGGTTGGGCGCCGTTGGGCAGTTCGTCTAGGTAGGCTGCATGGGCTCGGCTTTGGCAAGCGTAGCTGAGTACCCACGGCTGGCCGCGTGCGTTGCATTCGCGGGCCATGGCCAGCAGTGGTGTGATGCCTATGCCGCCCGCTACCAGCCATGTTGGCGCTGCCTCGGGTTGCAGGGCAAAGTGGTTCGCGGGTGCGCTGGCTTGTAGCTGGCTGCCGGGCACAAGGTGCTCGTGAATGTAAGCCGAGCCGCCTTGGCTGTCGGGCGCAAGGGCCACGGCCAGCGTGTACCGATCAACGGGCTCGCCTTGGCTTGGGTTAACCAATGAATAGGCGCGTGTGATGCCGTTGGGCAAGCGCAGGTTAAGGTGGGCGCCGGCCCAAAACCCTGGCAGCGTTGCCCCACTGGGGTGCGCCAGCGTGAGCTCAATGATGTGCGTGGCCAACACGCGCCGCTGGCTCACCACCAGTTCCAAAAAGTCCATGGTTCAGACCGCCTCGGGGTTAGAGGGTGTGACATGTACGGTAGCCCCTTACCCTTTGGCCAGTCAAGCAAACATTGACCACGCGTGATGCCAAAAAGTTATATAGTGTCGGCGGTTGGTGTGGTTGGTTTTACCCTGAAACATGCTTTGAAATTAAGTCAAATCCAAGCGCTTATTGCGGTGGCCGACACCGGCAGCATTCGCGCGGCGGCGCGCCGTGTGGGTTTGACTCAGCCGGGCTTAAGCAAGTCGCTGCGGGCACTGGAAGAAGAGCTGGGCGTTACCTTGGTGCACCGCACCTCCAGCGGGGTGAGCTTAACGCCGTTTGGTTTGGCCACACTGAAGCGTGGTCGAGGCATCAGCCAAGAGCTGGATCGACTGCGTAGCGAGGTGCAGCAAATGCGCGGGCGCCTTGAAGGGCAGATCAGTGTGGCGGTATCGCCCAACCCGGCGCTGTTGTTGCTGCCCAAGGTGTTGCATCGTTTTCACCAAGCCTACCCCTCGGTGCAGGTGCAGGTGCGTGAGGCGGTGTACCCCGACACCTTGCGTTTGCTGCGCGAGGGATTGGTTGACCTTGCCCTGGGCGCGCACCCTCCACCGACCGAGGTGAAGCAAACCGAATTTATGGTGCAGCCGCTTTACGCCAATCGCTTGGTGGTGTGTGGGCGACGCGGGCACCCGCTTTCGGGCTGCGCCACTTTGGCCGAATTGCTGCACAGCCCCTGGGTGCTGCATGGCCCAGAGGACGGGCCGGGTTCGATGTTTGCTCCAACCTTTCGCGCACGCGGGTTGGAGCCGCCACGGGCGTGGACGATTTCGCATTCGCTGGTGACCACGTTGGGACTGATTGAAAGCAGCGATTCGTTGTCGTTGTTGCCGCAGCGCTTGGTGGAGCACGACACCATGGCGGCGCGCTTGACCGCGCTGCCCTTAACCGATTTGGATGCACTGGCCGAAGTGATGCTGGTGGTGCGCGCCGGGCAGTCGGCCACACCCATGGCGCAAAAATTAATTGATATGCTGCGCCGCACGCCAGCTTAGCGCGGCGCGGATGCATGAACACAACGAGTCACAACCTAGGAGACACGCCATGAACCACATGACACAAGAATTAACCATTCGCCAATTGGTAGAGAACTGGGCGGTGTGGCGCGACGCCGGCGACTGGGAGCGTTTTCGCACCGTGTGGCACGACGACGGCATGATGATGGCAACCTGGTTTCAGGGGCCGTTTGACGACTTTATTCGCGTCACCATTGAAGGCTGGGAGCGCGGCGTGAGCATTTTGCATTTTTTGGGTGGCTCATCGATTGATGTCAACGCCCACCGCGCCATTGCCCAAACCAAAATGACCATTTCACAGCGTGGCCCGGTGCACGATGTGCTTTGCGATGTGGTGTGTACCGGTCGTTTTTATGATTTTTTTGAGCAGCGCGAAGGGCGCTGGGGCTTAGTGCACCGCCAACCGATTTACGAAAAAGATCGCATCGACCCGGTTGACCCCGCGGCCAATCTGCGCCTAGACGCCGAGCGCTTGGCCACGCTGCCCGAGGGCTACCGACACTTGGCCTATATCCAAACCGGCATTGGTTACAAAGTAAAAATGGACATGCCGCAATTGCGCGGTGCCGAGGTGGAGCAGTTGTACGCCCGCGGCAAGGCGTGGCTTGCCGGCGAGCCTCTGCAGCGCTAGCTCAGCACCTTGCGAATGCGCTCCAGGGCGCGTTCAATGTTTTGCGCGCTGTTGGCGTAAGAAAAGCGCACATAACCCTCACCCCAGGCGCCAAAACTGGTGCCGGCAATGGTGGCAACGTGGGCTTGATTTAAAAACAAATCTTGCGCTTGCTTGGCGTTTAGCCCTGTGCCTTCGATGTTGGGAAACGCATAAAACGCGCCGGCGGCGTCGGCGCAACGCACCCCTGGTAAGGCATTGAGGGCTTGCACAATAAGGGTGCGGCGTTGATCAAACGCGGTCATCATGTTGGCCACGGCGTCTTGCGGGCCTTGCAGCGCGGCCAACCCGGCGTATTGCGCCGAGGCATTGACGCACGAGTGATCGTTGATGCACAAACGCGTGACGTGCGGCACCAAGTCTTTGGGCCATACGGCGTAGCCCAAACGCCAGCCGGTCATGGCGTAGGTTTTGCTCCAGCCGTCGAGCATGATCAGGCGCTCGCGAATCGACGGGTAGTTGAGCAACGACACATGCTCGCGCCCCTCGTAAAGCATTTGGCTGTAGATTTCATCGGACAGCAGCGCCACGTGCGGGTGCGCGGCCAGACCTTGCACCAGCTTGTCGATTTCTTGTTTGGGGGTCACACCGCCGGTGGGGTTGGCCGGGCTGTTGATGATGATCAACCGTGTGGCAGGTGTGATTTGCGCCAACACCGTGTCGGCGTCAAAGGCAAAACCGTTGTCTTCGCGCAAGGCAATGGGCACCGGCGTGGCGCCACTGTACTTAATGACCGATTCGTAGATCGGAAAGCCTGGGTTGGGGTACATGATTTCGGCGCCGTGTTCGCCAAACATCAACACCGCAAAAAACATGGTGGGTTTGCCGCCCGGAACCACCACCACGCAATCGGGGTCGACACTGGCGCCGTGGCGGCGTTGCAAATCAGCCGCTACCGCCTCGCGCAGTGCGGGGATACCGTTGGCGGGGGTGTAGCCATGGTGCCCGTCGCGCAGCGCGGCAATGCCTGCTTGCACCACATGCTCGGGGGTTTGAAAATCGGGCTGGCCAATGCCTAGGTTAATGATGTCGTGCCCTTGGGCACCAAGGGCCTGGGCTTTGGCCAATACCTCAAAGGCGGACTCGGTGCCCAGTCTTGACAGAGAAGCGGCGGTTTGCAGCATGATCGGAGGGGCGGTGATGGGGGTCAAAAACGATATTTAACCATTACCCAACAGGGCGGCAACATTATTTATGATGCGCCCATGGGCCACGACCATTCACACCACGGGCACGACGCCTTTAGCCACCTGGACGACATGGACGTGCGCGTGCGCGCCTTGCAAACGCTGCTGACGCAAAAGGGCTATGTGGACCCTGCGGCGCTGGATGCGATTGTGGAAACCTACGAACACGAGGTGGGCCCGCACAACGGGGCGCGGGTGGTGGCGCGCGCCTGGACCGACGCCAGTTACCGCGAATGGTTGCTGCAAGACGCCACGGCAGCGGTGGCGGACATGGGTTACAGCGGGCGCCAAGGCGAGCACTTGGTGGCGGTGGCCAACACCCCCACCGAGCACCACATGGTGGTGTGCACACTGTGCAGCTGCTACCCCTGGCCGGTGCTGGGGTTGCCCCCGGTGTGGTACAAAAGTGCGGCGTACCGCAGCCGCACGGTGCGCGAGCCGCGGGCGGTGTTGGCCGACTTTGGCGTGTCGCTGGCGCCCGAGGTGGCGGTAAAAGTGTGGGATTCAACCGCCGAGATGCGTTATTTGGTGTTGCCCATGCAGCCCCCAGGCACCCAAGGTTGGTCGGCCGAGGCCTTGGCCCCACTGGTAACCCGCGACAGCATGATCGGCACCGGCTTGCCCACCGCGCCATGAACGGTGTGCACGACATGGGCGGTATGCACGGCTTTGGCGCGGTGCAGCCTGAGGTTGATGAGCCGGTGTTTCATGCGGCATGGGAGCGGCAAGCGCTGGCGTTGACGCTGGCCATGGGTGCCACCGGTCAGTGGAATCTTGACCAAACCCGGCGCGCCCGAGAAAGCCTGCCTGCCGCCGCTTACCTTGGCAGCAGTTACTACAGCATTTGGCTGCAAGCGCTGCAGCGCCTGATGCTTGCGCGCGGGCTGGTAACGGCCGACGAGTTAACCACAGGGACTATGCAAACCCCGGCGCAGCCAGGCATTAAGCCGATCGCCGCGGCCAACGTGCGCCCGGCGCTGGCGCGTGGCAGTCCCACCGAGCGCACGCCCACACAGCCGGCGCGCTTTGGCCCCGGGCAACGGGTGCTGGCGCGGGTGATGCACCCCGCTGGCCATACCCGCTTGCCGGCTTATGTGCGCGGCAAGCAAGGCGTGATCGAACGCGTGCACGGCGTGCATGTGTTTCCAGACCAGCACGCCCAAGCCGATGCCCAAGAGGCGCCGCAATGGCTGTACAGCGTGCGTTTTGACGCGCAACAGCTGTGGGGCAGCGACGCCGAGCCCCACAGCCATGTGTGCGTGGATGCGTGGGAAAGCTACCTGGAGCCGGCATGAGTACGGCGCGGCAAACGCTTGCACAAATTGCTGCTCAATGCGGGCAAGGTTTGCCCATGCCGCCTGCGGCCGAAAACGACGCGGTGTTTGCCCAACCGTGGCAAGCGCAGGCGTTTGCATTAACCGTTAACTTGCATCAGCGGGGCCTGTTTACCTGGCCGGAATGGGCGCAGGCGTTGAGCCAAGCGATTGCCCACGCGCAGGCGCGTGGTGACACCGACGACGGCCACACCTACTACGTGCACTGGGTGGATGCGTTGCAAGCCATGGTGCAGCGCAAAGGCTTGGGGCAAACCTCTGAGTGGCAAGCGCTGGAGCAGGCATGGACACGGGCGGCAGCGCGCACGCCGCATGGTCAGCCGATTGAGTTGTTGCCCCAAGACTTGCCCCCAACCTAACGCCCAAGCCACGCCCCAAGCACGCCCCGGCCAGCGGCGTTAGGCTTTGAGCCACGCCGCCACTTGGCGCAGGCGTTGGGCGGGGTCGGCTTCCATCATCATGGCCACGGCGGTGGCGCTGGGCAGTGGCAACGCCTCGATCAAGCGGTTGGCCACCCACCCGCACTCGTCCAGCCGATACGGCGCGTACATCGCCAGTTGCGCCAGCGCACCACGCAGCTGCGCGTCTCGAATGGCGCTGCCCAAGCGGTTGGCGGCTTCTTGCAAATCGGGCTCAATCGCCACCACCTCGTCGTTGGCCACTTGGCGTACCGTGCCTTGCCACACCCCGAAACGGCCGGGCTCGTAGTCGTCGAGCCAAAAGCGTTGCTGCCCTTGGCACTCAATGTGCAACAAGCTCGGCTGCGCCGCTTCAATGGCGCGAACCTGCACGCTGCAGCCAGCCACGTGCAACTTGGGGGTTTCGCCTGGCTTAAGTACCTCGCTGCCTTCGGCCAACCACACCACGCCAAACGGGGTGTGATCGCGGTGGCAGCGCTTGATTAAATCCAGGTAGCGCACCTCAAAAATATTAAGTCGCAGCATGCCATCGGGCAGCACGCCGCGCGCCAATGGAAACAGGGGCAGCGTGGTCACTTGCGAGCCAAAGCCTCGGCGGCGTGCACCAGCGTGACCATGGTTTGATTGACAGGGGTGGCCATTCCGTGGCGCGCCCCGCGCTGCAGGATTTCGCCGTTGATGAAATCGATTTCGGTGGCCTTGCCTAGGTTGAGGTCTTGCGCGGTGCTTGAGCGCTGGTGCGCCATGCCTTGCGCCAGTCCCAGCACCGACTCCCATAGGTCGGGTGACAGTGCAACGCCCTCGGCGTGGGCCACGGCCAAGCATTCGTCGAACAGCGCGCGCATGACGTGCGGCATTTGTGCTTGCTGCACCATTAAGCCATACGGCATGTTGGTGAGTGCGCTTAAGGGGTTGTACACGCAGTTGATGACCAGTTTGGTCCACAAGGCTTGTTCCACCTCGGCGGACACCGTGCTGGGAATTGCTGCTTGGGTTAGCGTATGCGCGAGTGCTTCACTGTTGGCGCTTGGCCCCAAAACCAATTCACCGCGTCCGTGGTGTTGTACATGGCCGTCGCCTGCCATTTCGGTTGCCACGTACACCACGGCGGGCACCACGTCACGCTGCAACACCTCGGCCAAGCGCTGCGCGTTGCCCACGCCGTTTTGCAGGCTGAGTACCTGCGCCTCGGGTTTGAGGTGTGGGGCCAGGGCGTGTCCGGCGTCTGTGGTTTGTCCAGACTTCACGCAGCAAAGCACCACATCGGCTTGACCCGCCGCGCTTGCATCGGTGCTGGCATGCAGTGGCACGTACTCGTCAAATGTGGTGGTCTGCAACCGCAAACCCTGACGCTCGATTGCTTGCACATGGTGGGCACGGCCGATCAAGGTCACGTGGTGGCCCGCACGTGCCAGCATGCCTCCGTAATAGCAGCCCACCGCTCCGGCACCAAAAACGACAACATGCATCTTCAATTCCCCCTTAAACCGACTCTATTGGCTCATCCCATTTGGGCTTGATGGCATAGACGAACATAACAGATCCTGCAACAGCCATGGTAGCCAACAAAGTAAAGCCGGCGCGGTAATCGCCCGTGAGGTCGGCCATTACGCCGGCGACCATGGGGCCGCTGATTTGCCCCAGTGCCACCAGCAGCGACGACATACCCATGATCATGCCGAACGACTTGCGCCCAAAGTAGTCGGCCCGCAGGGCTTGCATGAATGGCCCACGAAGACCCCAAGCCAGTCCGTGGAGCAGCGCAAACGCGACCAAGTGACTAAAGCGCGTTGCGTAGGCCAGAGCCAAAATACCCGTCGCGTGCAATAGCATGCAACCGGCAGCGACCAAGCGTTTTTCAAAACGGTCGCCTATGGCTGCGCCAGCCAATACCCCGGCTACCTGTGCGATGGTCATGATCATGATGACCAATGAGGCCTGTGCCACGCTGTAGCCAAGCCCTTCTTTCATGTGAGAGATGGCATGAACATTCACCGATGTCACAATCAAAAGCGCGCACGCGTGGCCCAACGAGAGCAGCCAAAACGCTCGTGTGCGCAGCGCTTGTTTGGCGGTGAGGCCGCGCATCAGCAGTTTGCTTAAGGGCTTGGGTGGGTTGGGTGTGTCCTCGCTGATCTTTCTGTCGTTGTTGACTGACAAGCCATCAACTTGCTCGCCCATGTCCTCTGGGCGTCGTTTGAGTCGCCAAGCCAGGGGAAACGCTACCACCAACATGATGACGGCAGAGCCTTGCGCGGCGATACGCCAGCCATATTCATGCATCACCCATGCCACCAGTGGAACGCCCAGCCCGCCTATGGCGAGGCCTAGGCTTTGTATGGAGAGTGCGCGTGCCCGGTATCGTTCAAACCACTGGACAATCGAGACAGTGAGTGGAAAGTATCCGCCCAGTGTCGCCCCGAGCCCGATGACCAAGACGCTCAGATAAAACCCTATTAGGGTCTCGACTTCGCTAAGGGCCCAAAACCCAGCGGCGCTGATGACCACGCCGGCACGAATCACCACCGGCGCACCAAAGCGGTCGACAATCCAGCCCAACGCGGGCCCGAGCAGTGCAGCTTCGGTTGAATGCAGTGCGGCTGCGCCTGAGAGGCCGGTTTTACTCCAGCCCTTTTCTTCGGCGAGTAACGCGATGTAGGCGCCAAATGACTGGGTTAGCAGCGCCGACTGCAAAAACTGAATGCCACTGGTGTAGCCCACCATGCGCCAGCCGCTGAAGCCTGACGTTTTTGGTGATCGGGAAAAAAAAGAGGTAAGCGCCACGGCGGCGAGCGTACCACGGTCGCCTGGCGGCAGCTGCCGCCTGTGTTTAGGTGTGTTCGGCTAGCAGGCCCTGTTGTTCGATGAACGCCACCACCTGTTGCAGCCCCTCTTGAGTCTTTAGGTTGGTCATTACGAACGGGCGTAACGTGTCGCCGGCGCGTCGCATGCGCTCGGTGTCTTGGCGCATCACGTCTAGGTTGGCGCCGACGTGGGGCGCGAGGTCGGTTTTGTTGATCACAAACAAGTCGCTTTTGGTGATGCCCGGGCCACCTTTGCGCGGAATTTTTTCTCCAGCGGCCACATCGATCACGTAAATCGTTAGGTCGCTGAGTTCGGGGCTGAAGGTGGCGGCGAGGTTGTCGCCGCCGCTTTCCACAAACACCACGTCGGCGTTGGGAAAACGCTCCAGCATGCGGTCAATGGCCTCAAGGTTGATGGAGGCGTCTTCGCGTATGGCGGTGTGCGGGCAACCGCCGGTCTCCACCCCCATGATGCGCTCAGCTGGTAGCGCACCGCTTTCGGTAAGCAGCCGTTGATCTTCTTTGGTGTAGATGTCGTTGGTAATGGCCACCAAGTCGTATTGACTGCGCATGGCCTTGCACAGCATTTCAAGGAGCGTGGTTTTGCCTGAGCCCACGGGGCCACCCACGCCCACGCGCAAGGGTGGTAAGCGTTTGGTTCGGGCGGTTGGCTCAGAGGCGGTAAGCGATTCGGGCATGGTGCATCCTAAGAACGAAACAAGCGTGCGTATTGATGTTCGTGTTGCGCGCTGCGAATAGCCAACATGGGGCTAAAGCTTTGCCACTGGGCGCGTTGAACGGCGCGGGCAGAGGCGCCGGT
>Ga0255765_1000855_pt1 | contig 40036 bp, 29 predicted proteins | sample 041ome_8_FD_179965 | JGI IMG/M metagenome (GOLD analysis project Ga0255765, IMG submission 179965) | Coastal salt marsh microbial communities from the Groves Creek Marsh, Skidaway Island, Georgia - 041407BS metaG (version 2) | ecosystem: Environmental > Aquatic > Marine > Intertidal zone > Salt...
GCGGAGGCGCGCGGACGAACGCTGGGCGCGAAGCGACGCGCGAGGGAGCGCGAGCGGACGCGGGAACGCGCGACGGAGGCGACGGGAGCGGTTCGACACGCCGGTGGGGTCGCCGGAGACGTCGGGGGGGTCGCCGGACGCGCGCGGGCGGGACGCGTTCGAACGCGCGGCGCGAGGACGACGGGAACGGGACGGACGACGACGGTGGGAGGGACGCGCGAGCGAGACGGCGCGGGATGTGGGTGGGAGGGAAGAGGTGCGCGCGGGAGGGGGGAGCGAGATCGAGAATTTGCCGCGGGATTGCTTGGCGCACGCGTGCTCGTTCGCGGACGCGGCGACGGTGGAGGCGCTCGGGTTGACGTCTCGGACGATGCGAGAGGCGACGCTCGATGATTCGCTGTGGAAGTCGCTGTGTGAAGCTCGATGGCGGTGGCGGGCGAGCGGGACGTGGGCTCGGAGCGCGCGGTTGCCTTTCGAGTCGGTGTTTGGCACGAGCGCCAACGCCGAAAAGCGCCGAGATATTTTCCGCGGGGGGGAGGGCTGGCGACGGGCTTATAAGGAGCGTTTGCAAACCCGAGGAATCGCACGAGTGGCGGGTAAGCGCGTGATTCGAGTTGAATGCGACGGAGGAGTCATGCAGGCGAGCGCGCTGCAGCGCGTTCTCAACGCCACCTTGCCGGGCGACGTCGTTTGCTTGGGCAAAGGCACGTACGAAGGATCGTTAACCATTCCTCGCGGGATCGAGATTGTGGGTGTCGACAAACGAGAGAACGTGCTCATCGTGAGCGACGAAACTCCAGCGATGATGACGTCGACGGCGATGAACGCTTCCCGTTCCGTCGCGTCCGTGGTTACCAACGTCACGCTGTTGCGACGGGGCTCTGCGAAACGCAGCAGCTCGTCTGGATACGGCCACCAGGCGTGCGTGTACGTTTCCGACGGCTCGCGATTGCGACTTGACAGTTGCGATATCGTGAGCGCTGGTGAAGGCGTGGTGGCGACGGCGCAAGACTCCGCGGTGCACGTGCACGCGTGTAACATTCACTCAGTGCTGTCGTCGTTTTTAAGCACGTCGCGACGCGGCAGCTCGCTCACGGCGTGCAGAATCACCGCCGCCAAGTCTAGCGTCGAAGACGCGCACGAAGAGGAAGTCATCGATGAGATCGAAAGCTTACCTTCGTCTTTGGGGTACGATCGTTTGTTTGCCGCCGTCACGGCTTTGTCGGGCCCGGTGGAGATTTGCAACAATCGCATCGTAAACGGGTTCGCGCATGGCGTCGTCTTGTTTGATTGCGCGCACGGCAATATCCACGACAACCTCATCGCGAACAACGTTGGCGCGGGTATTTCCGTGGGTGTATCTTCCACGGCAAATATTTCTAACACGATAGTCGCGAACAACTCCAGTGTCGGTATCGCAATGTGCGGTCGGGGCACGATTCGGCACTCTGAAGTCCGAGGCAACGCATTCAACGGGATCGATATCGCGCAGCGGTACACGAACCGCGACTACCTTACTGCGAGATTTGACGCAGGTATTGACGAAGAGCTCGATCTTGAAGAAGAATTTTCCGCATTTCTCATGGATTTAGACTCGGATGACTTCGAAAACGAAAAATCTTCCGAGGAGATTGACGTCCTCGTCGAGGGGTGCCATGTTTCCAAAAACGCGAACGACGGCGTGTGCGTGTCTGGTGGCGCGAATGTTGACGTGATTCATTGTGAGATCAACGGAAATCTGTGCAACATCGCGATAGATCGTGGAAACGTGCGATGGAGCCGCGTGCTTGTGGAGGGAGAAAGTATGCACGCCGACGCGCCAAACGTGCGCGTCGCCGAGTCGCACTCGACGTTGATCCCGATGCCAACAAGCATCGAAGGACCGCAGTTCGTCGATGCGACAGTCATGCCTAAGCTCCGACGATTCATTCCGAATCCGTCTCCGCTTACTGTCGTGCTGTGAAAAGCTGTACACTTGTAAACACATATGTATGTTACATTACATCACTCGTCGTCCGCGCTCGAAATGGCCTTCGCCGCACTCATTCCTGCCAGTCTACCGCTACACCACGCCCATAGAAAATTAAATCCACCGATTCTGCCGAACACGTCACAAACTTCACCGCACATATAAATTCCCGGCGCCTTCAAGCTCTCCATCGACGCCGTGTCGAGTTCATCCAAAGCTACGCCGCCACCCGTGACTTCAGCCTTGCGATACCCTTGATGACCTTTCACCGCGATTTCGTATTCAGTCAACACGCGCAGAAGCTTCGCGCGATCGTCCTTTTTCAGTTCGGCAATTTTACATCGCGAATCAACGCCGGATTCAGCGACGAGGGCGTCGGCGAGGCGACTCGGAAGCGCTTCGCGTAGTCGGCTGACGACGAGCGCTCGGCCCGGCGGCGCTGTGAGGCGCTCTTGCCACTCTTCTCGTTTGATGCCGCTCCAATTAATCACCATTCTCGGCGACGACGACGTCGGAGCGTCAAAATCTTCGTCTCGTAAGCTTCCACCTTTGGATTCGTTCGCTCGCACCAGCGGCCGTACCAGGTGATGGCTCAGATCCAAAACGCTCGGTCCAGAATACCCGCGATGCGTGAAGAGAAACCCCTTGCGAATCGCTTGCGCCTTCTTCTTCCCACCGCCACCGTCGGCGTTCGCCGCCGCTACCTTCAGCTCGACTTCGACGGAGACCCCTGGTAAGGGTTCGCCGCCCGGATGCGGTCCCGTCAGCGGCACCAACGCGGGATACGGCTCGTGTAACGCGTGTCCTAAATCCCGCCTCGCGATGGCGTACCCGGTGCCATCCGTTCCGACGGCGGGAAAACTCAGCCCTCCCATCGCGAGCACGATCGCGCGCGCGCGTTCGTCTCCCGACCCTCGCACTCGAAGCGTCCATCCCATCCCATCGCTTCCTCGCACCACCCCATCGACGCTCGTCTCGTACTTGAATTCCACTCCCGCCTTCTCGCACGCGGCGACCAATCTATCCCGCACCTCCCTCGACGAGTTGCTCAGCGGAAAGTATTTATTCGACGCGATCTCAATCCCCAGCCCTAATCCAATCTCCGTCTCCAGCCACTCTCGACATCTTTCGACGGACCACGACGCGAGCACCGCCTTCAATCGTCGATTCGCGCTCTCCGTGGTGAAATCGTTCGCCGTCGCGCTCGTCGGCAGCACGTTGCACCGCGCGCCGCCAGACATCAAAATCTTCTTCCCGCACTCGCTCGTTCGTTCGTACACCGTGACCCGCGCGCCCGCGCGCGCGGCGAAGTACGCGGCGGTGAGTCCGGCGGCGCCGCCGCCGAGGACGGCGACGCGCGAGGCGTCGTCGGCGTCGCGCGCGAACGCTCGGGACGCGCCGGGACGCCGCCGGGACGGCGACGCGCGCGACGGCGCGCGGAGGACGGCGCGAGCGATCGCGCGCGAGAGCGACGCGCGCATCGTCGTCGTCGAACGCGCGGGCGTGAAATCGCGCGCGGGCGCGACGCGCATGTCAAAGAGTGCGGCGGTCGTTACGAAACGGTCGTTATGTATTCATGGTGCGGCGCGCCGAGGCGCGAACGTCGGCGATGCGTCGGATCAGTCCTCGAGGACGCTCGCGGGAAGGGGCGAACGGTCGTCGATATCGCGACCGACGCGCTTGCTCGGAGACGGTTGGTCGGTGCGCGGCGAGTTGCCGATGTCGTGCAGAGGCGCGGCGACTTGCGTCGGCTTCTCCGTCGGCGGGAACTCGACGTCGGCTAAGATGGAGTCGGAAAAGTGGTTGTCGACGTCCAATTGTTCGAGGGAATCGTCGTCTTTATCGTTGATGTCGTCGTCGTCGTCGTTATCGTTGATGTCGTCGTCGTCGTCCTTTGCGGGTTCGTCCTCGGCGGCGTCCTCGGCGGCTTTTTCGTCGGAGCCGTCTCGTCTTTGAGGCGTCGTCTCGTGCGTCATCTCGTCGTCGTCGCCGTGAGCGGCGTCCGCGTCGCTCGCGACCAATTGAACGCTTTCGTTGAGTTTGTCCAAGAGTTGCTTTGCTAAATCGCGCGATTCTCGCGCCGATGACGCGAACGCCTTGACGCGAGCTTCGGCTTCTTCAAGCTCCTCCTTGCGAACCGACTGGATTCGAGCGACGCGGGCGTTCAAATTTTCAATCTCCTCGGCGCATTCCTTTTGAACACTCGCGATGGCTTCCACGCGCTTCGTCTCGGCGGCGTCGAGCGCCGATTGCAACTCCGCGAGCTTGGTTTCCATCTCCTTCGTCGCGCTCGCCGCGCCTTCAACCACCGCCTGCGCCTCCTCGAGCTCAGCGTTGAGCTTTTCCGCGCGTGCTTCGGCTTGTTTCACTTTTTCCTCGGCTTCGCGAAGCGCTTCCGCGCGTACGTCATCGTTGTCGCCCTCCGCCGCCTCGGTCGGCGCCGCTGCCTCCTTTTCGCGGCGTCGCGCCTCTTCGAGCTCCTTCTCGAGCGCCTCCACGCGTTGACGCAACTCTCCGTTCTCCGTCGTCAACTCGCGCATGGCCTGGCCTTGTCCCTCGTTATCATCGCAGCTCTCGCGCGGTTTCTTCGCACCGCCGCCGTTCTCCACCGCCGCCGTCGCCGGCGACGCGCGCTTCTTTTGCAGCGGCGTCGGCGTCTCGTCCACGGGCACGCGCGTCGCCCTCGGCAACGTTCCGTCCGGATTCAGCTCAAACCTATACTCCAAATGAAACGGCATCGTCACCGCGTCCCCATCCTTGAGCTCGTAATACTCATCCTTATTGATCCGTTCGCCGTTCAGCATCACCCCATTTCGCGACAAGTCGATGATTTTAATCTCAAACTCGGGCGGCGACGCCTTCGCGTCCTTCACCTCGCACGTAATCACCGCGTGCTTCGCGCTCACTACGATTTGGATTCCACGACGCGCGCGCGTCCGTCAGTCCCCCGCGCGTTCGATTCCCTCGATCTTTCGATCGTCCGTCCGCGCCATCGATCGCCCGCTCGCTCGCGCCCGAACCCTTCGCCCCTCGTCCTCGCGCGCGTTTGAATCCAAATTTCAAACGCGTCGCTCGCGCGCCCCCTCTCTCGCCTCGCCCTCGCCTCGCGCGCACCGCTCGCGACGTCCAGCGCCAGATCCGCCGGTTGCGTCTTCGCCCGCGCCGTGCCCTCCTTGTTCATGACGATCCGTCCGAGGACCGCGCTTCGCGTGCGCAGTCGCAGCGCGCCGTCGCGCGCCGTCGCCGTCGCCGCGTCGCGCGCGCGCGCGCATCCGTCCGCCGTCTTCGTCAGCGCCGCTCGATCGACGTGTTTCACGCGCGCGGACTCATCGACGATGGGCACCAGCCGCGCGTACCACCGCCGGTCGTCGTCGTCGTCGTCGTCGTCGCGCGCCATCGCGTCGCGCTCTGCCGTACGTCCACTCGGCGCGCGCGGTCGGGCCGTCGGTATTCGTACGCGCACTGTTTACCCATACCGACCGACCGCGTCATAGTTCAGTCTCTCACTGTTTGCGCATACAGACCGACCGCGGGCTGTTCCGTGTGTCGCCTCGAGCGTCTCAGGATAAGATGCGCGGCGCGGCGCGACGTCGCCGGCACGGCGGCGCGCGCGCGACGGCGCGCGCGCGACGATGCGGGCGACGATCGCGTCGACGCCGTCGACGTCGGCGTCGACGCGCGGCGACGCGATCGGACGCGCAAAAGCGCGATGGCGACGCGCGATGGATGCGCGCGCGACGGCGACGCGGAAGCGGGACGAGGACGCGGGCGCGCGCGCGAGGACGCGAACGCGCGGAATCGCGCGAGCGACGACGGCGGGTGACGCGGGAAACGCGCGGCGAGGCGAACGGGCGCGCGCGGCGGCGTGGGGCGAGCGGGGAAGGGACGAGGGAGGGGACGACGCGAGGGACGGGACGGCGACGCGCGGGAGACGCGGCGAACGCGGAGGGCGACGCGGACGCGGCGTCGAGCGCGGGTTCGACGCGTGGGAGCATCTCACGGCGACGGGGGGGACGATGGATCCGATGGAGGAGGCGCACGAGATCGAGGACGATGGGTGGGCGTCGCCGTTCGACGAGGAAAACGACGCGTTCGTGGGGACGCCGGAGCGGGCGGCGGCGCTGGACGAGGAGATTCGAAGCGTGAAGCCGCAAGGTTTTCAGTCGGTGGGGAGTCAGAGTCGAGATTCGGGTAAGGTGACGTACGGGTTGAGGCCGCTGTACGGGAAACTGCTGACGAAGAAGATCAAAGAGTTGGGCGACGCGAGACGACTGGACGCCGTGTTTGATTTGCTGGAGATGTCCGCGATACCGACCACGCCGAAGGGGAGGAAGATCACGATGGGTGCGGTGATCGGGGCGTGCGTGAAGTGCAACGAGCTAGATACGGCGTACAAGCTCCTGATGAAGCTCGACGGAGTGTCCGAGTGCGGGGCGGGGGCGCCAGCGTACAGCGCGCTCATGCTGGGATACGCCAGACAGGGGCGTCTCACCGAGGCGCTCGGATTGCTAGAGCAGTGGGAGAAGGGCCGCGGGCCGAAGGATGGGAAATTCGGCGTAGGTAAACGCGGAAACATCGTCTTGCGAGGTTCGTGGAAATGGTCAAAGGACGACGTGCCAAAGTACGGAAAGCGCGACGACATGGGAACGCAATGGCACCCCAAACGAACGGCGACGACGCGCATGCTCTTCGCCGCGCTCGATGCGTGTGCGACGAATGGTGATGTGCGACGGACGCGCAAGTTTATGAAGCGCATCACGACGTGGGAAGGACGCGTTCGCGGCGGCGACAACTTTAACGAAGACGAGTATATTTGGAACGCGCTCGTCAAGGCGTGCGCCCGAAGCCAGGACGCGTTGGGATGCTTGAACATTCTTCCTGAAATGTCCAAGGCTGGCGTCGAGCCGACCAGAGTGACGTACAACATCACCATCTCAGCGTGCGCCAAGGCTGGTCGCCCCGATTGGTGCCGCGCGTTGCTGCGAAGAATGGATAGGATCAAAGACGCCAACGTGCATCCGAATGAAATTTCGTACACGACGACGTTGGTGGCGGAGACGGCGGCGGCTCGAGACATTGTCGGTGGTGAATTCGCGGGTGGCGTCGATGTGGTGAAGGATCTTTGGAGTCGTTTCATAGCAAAGGGTGTGAAGCAAGACGGCATCGTCGTCGGCGCCTTCGTGAACGCCTTTGTGGCGTACGGAGACATCGACACCGCTTTGACGGCGCTCGACTTTGGCTACGAGAAGAAGATGTACATCAGTCCGAGCGTGTACTTCTCCGCCATGCGACTGTTGGCGACGAACGGCGACGAGCAAGGGGTACGAAAACTGAGCAGTAAGCTTCAGCGGAAGAACAAGAGCGGCGAGATCAAAGCCGAGTGCGACATGTTTGAGGCCGAAGCGTGCGCCGCGGCCGGCAACGTCGAGGGTGCGCGCGCCGCGATTTTCCGCGTTCAGAATGGTAACGAAGAGGCTGCGGCTAGGGTATTTCGCGACCGATCGTCCGGTGTTCTCGTCGCGCTCTTTGTCCAGGAAGTCCTCGAGTGTGACGCCAACTTCGACAACGCGGCGCAATCGTTCGATGAAGAGGACGACGACGGCGCGCAAGAATTCGATCCCTTGGACGACGACGTCGTGTTAAATCACAATGGTTCGCTCTGTCGATGGGAAAAGCCGGACGTGTGGAGCGTCACGCAGGCGCTCGACTTACTCGACGGTGCGTGGTCGTACGACGAATTCGACGAGCAAGGCATCGGCGCCTCACCGGCGCCTCCACCGCGAGGCGGTTGGGCCAACGCCGTGCAAGTCGGCGCCGTGGAGCCTCTCCTGTTCAAGAAGGGCGTCGCGCCGGGCGAACCGATCGCATCCGTGCTTCCAAACGTGGGCGAGTGCATGCGCCGCGGCGACATCGTCCGTCGCAGCGACTCTGTCGCCGACGCGCTCGAGTCTTTAGGCGCCAACGTCAACGCCGTCGTCATCGACGACGAAACTGGCATCCCCGTCGGCACGTTTCGTCGGGCCGACGGCTGCGTCGGCACCGACATTACCGTCGGTCAGGTCATGAGCGCCGCCCCCGAGCGTCTTTCGCTCGACGAAACCACCGTCGGCGACGTCGCCATGATGTGCGTTCGCGACTCCGCCGCTTTAATCGCCGTCGTCGACGAGCAAGGCTGCATCGTCGGCGCGCTTCGTCAGGACGACGTTCTCACCAACGCGCGCGTCAACGGCGACGACGCCTCGCCCCGTTAGCTCCCGCGCGCTTGATCAACATTTTTTAATTTACTTACCCGCAGCGATCGCTTCCCGCAGCGCCTCCGCTTCTTTCGCCAGCGCCTCGTAGCGCTCTTCTTGCCACTTGATCTGTCGACGCGCCACCATCATCGCCGTCTCCACCCCGTTCGTCTTCTCCTCCAACTGTCGCTCGAGCGCGAAGATCTCTCGCTCTTGCCGCTCGCACCGCGTCTCGTACATCGCGCATCGCTCCTCCGCGACCGCGCGCGCGTCGTCCGCGATGCGTCGCTCGCGATGCAACCGCAGCGTCTCCGCCCGCCGCGTCTCGAGCTCGCGCCGCGGCGCGCGCATCTTCCGCGCGTCCGACCGCCGAAAGCGCGCGTCGCCGAACGCGCGCGCGATCGGCGCGTCTCGGCGGTTCGCGACGCGCGCCGGCGTCGTCGCGCGCGTCGCGAGCGTCGGCATCGGCATCGAAAGCGCGTCGTGATTTGACGACGCGCGCGCGCCGCATGTCGCGCGCGGACCGCGAGCGCGCGCGGACGCGCGCGGCGCGACTCCGCGACGCCCCGCGCTGGGACGCGTTCGTCCGCGGTCGGTTGCTTCGCGAGGAGGACGTCGCGCGGTTGATGAAGATCGCGGACGTCGCGCGGGACGCGATGGACGACGACGACGACGACGACGACGAGGGACGACGGCGACGCGCGATGGAGGCGAGGAAAACGATGCGAGCGACGATGCGACACCACGGACGGGCGGTGTGCGAGACGCTGCTGGGGACGCTGTCGAACGTCGGCGCGACGGCGGCGACGGAGCACGTGCTGGCGCTGGTGGAGGCGGCGACGCGGACGAACGGCGCGAGGGACGACGACGAGCGCGCGGAGGACGAGTGGCTCGGCGTCGATGCGTTCGTGAATTACGATCCGGAGACGTGCGAGGACGAGACGATGGCGGCGATCGGAGGCGCGGCGGAGGCGGACGCGTATCGAGTGCTGGCGAAGACGCTCGCGAGACCGGAGGACGCGAACTCGCGGTTCATCAAGGAGACGGCGAGTCGAACGCTGAGGATGATGATAGGTCGACGGCCGAGGAACGGGGGGGGAGGGGCGAAGGCGGAGAGCGTGGCGCACGCGGTGCGGACGATCGTGTCGTGGTGCGGGAAGGAGCTGCGAGCGAGAGAGCGCGGGGAGGAGCGCGGAGACGACGTCGTGCCGTCGGTGGCGTCCGCGCTCGCGGGGGTGTTGGACATGCCCGAGGCGCGGGCGTTAGCGACGAACGAGGGGATCGTGGACGGGTTGACGCCGATTTTACGAGCGAGCGATCGGTTTAGCGTGCAAACGATGTACGAGGTGGCGTTATGTTTTTGGTTGATGAGTTTCTCCGCCGAAGGACGGAGGGAAATGTGCGCTCGAGGCGCGGCGAGCGTGAAGGCTTTGATGTCGTGCGCGGGCGCCGCGACGAAGGAAAAAGTCATTCGCGCGTGTATCTTGGCGTTGAAGAACATCACCGACCGGCATGGCGTCGATGGCGACGCTGTGGGTGATAATTTCACCGCCGTGGACGAGTCCCTTCGCAAGCTCGTGCACAACTTGTCCCTTCGCGGGTTCGAAGACGAAGAGCTCGCTTCGACGCTCGCTGAGTTGGACGAAGATTTGCGCGCTCGACGCAAAGAGGCGAGCAGCTGGGAGAGATACAGAGACGAAGTCATGAGCGGAAGTTTGGAGTGGAGCGCGGCGCACAAGGATGAAGGGTTCTGGCGAGAGTGCGCGACAAAGTTGACGGATAACAACTGTCAAATATTGCGCGTGCTGATCAAACTCATCGACGGTAGCGAGGCGATGGATCCGAAGACGCTCGCCGTGGCGTGCAACGACATCGGAGAATTTGCCGTTCACTATCCAGCCGGGCGATTCCTCGCGAATGATTTAGGGGGTAAAGAACATAGCATGCGATTGATGTCGCACGAAGACGACGAAGTTCGCAAATCTGCGCTACAGTGCGTGCAAAAACTGCTCGTCGCTAGTTGGCGCTCTCTTAGCGCGGCGAGCGAGTGACGGACGACGAACAAAACGAATTGCTTTGATGAATAAAATTACAACTGATTTAGAAGAATGAATATTAATGACCCCCCCCCACTACCGCGCCATCACTTAAAGTTTGCCGCTCTCGTCGACGCGTTTCGCCGCCGCCGCCAGCAAGCGCTCACACTGTGCCCAATCCTCGTCTTTCGTCACCGGAGACTCGATGAAAGGCGTCGCGCCATGCCGAACCAGGCACGCCATCTGAGCGATCGTGATTTCTTCGGCGCGTTCGACGCTCGACAAGTATTCATCACTCAAGAAAACACCAGCCCACGGCCTGAATTTCATGCGCGCGAGAAGCTGCTTCGAAGGCAGAAAAACCGAGCCGTAAATTTCGGCATCCGGCGCCAAGTCGCGGACGCGCTCCAAACCTCGCTCCAACTTCTCCACATCGCTTCCAATTTGAAACCAAACCCCACGAACGAGCCCTCCGCGCATTTTTTTCTCCAACCGTTCAAACTCTCGCGCCGCCGCGTCGCTTCCTTCGTCAAAATGCGGATTATACGCCACGTCGAATCGAAAAGTCGACGCCCGCCTTTTCCACTCTCGATCCATCGCCAACCGACGCAGCACCTCGACGCTATCGCACTTTCGACTCCCACTTCCACTCACCAACAAGCACCGATCGATGTTCCGCGCCGTCATCGCGTCCGCGAACGCCTTCACCGCCTCGACGCTTTGGTTCGCGTCCCTCCTGTACTGATTCTTCATCGAGTAATGCGGCACCACATCGACATCATCGCTCAGCGTTCGCGCGGCGTCGATCCACGCGATCAAATCGTCTTTTTTATCCTTGTTCGGCACGTTCACGCGCGTCGTCGCCGACGACGTTCGGCGACGCAGCGCGCGCAGTTCCGTCTCGAGACACTTCACATCTTTGAAAAACAACTCGTACCGCGGCGCGATGCGCGTCGACATCGTCGCGCGCGCGCGGCGTCGCGCGAGTCTCTCGCGATGCGCGTCGCGGCGCGGCGCGAGACGCGCGCGCGCGTGTGACGCCGCGAAGTGCGTCGAACGCGACGCGCGGCGATTGGAGCGCGGCAGAGTCGCGCGCGCGGCGGCGCGATGCCGGACGAAGACGCGGCGGCGATCGAACGCGCGCGCGCGGACGATGCGAGCGTCGCGTCGACGCGCTCGGGGGACGATGCGGGCGCGATGGCGCCGCGATGGCGCTGCGTGGCGTCGAGCGCGGATTTGCGAGCCGTGAGCTCTAAACGCGTTCGGTTCACGTGCGTCGACGCCACGCGCGCGCTGGTGATTTTGGGGGCGAACACTGGGTCGGCGTACGTGTTCGCGCGATCGAGGGCGCGCGATGATGGCGCGGGAGGCGTGGAACGACGCGCGAGATTCGTCGCGGTGGTGTCGCCGGAATTGGTCGAGCCGAGCGCGAGACGACAGGGGAATGTGGGCGCGCGCGCGGCGCCGCAGAGCGTGCGGACGATCAGAGCGTCGCCGTGCGGACGAATGTGCGCGCTGGGGTTCGCAGATGGACACGTGAGGGTGATTGAGCTCGATGGATTGACGCGGGAGGAGGCGCCGCGGAGAAGCGCGCTGGGATCGACGGTGGCGTTTCTGTCGAGCACGCATGAAGGACGAGCTGTCACGGCGCTGTCGTGGTCGAGCGATTCGCGGGTGTTGTATGCGGGAAGCGATCAAGGGGTGGTGACGGTGACGTCGTGCGCAGCGTTCGTGGAGTGGTGCGACGGTGGCCGCACGGGCGCGAGACCGGCGCCGGTGAATAAGACATCGTACACAGACGTGAGTAGTGCGGTGCATCAGCTCGATGCGTCACCGAGCGGTCGTCACGTGATAACAAGCGCACAATCTAGCGCACAACTCGTGATTGTGCAGGGAGCGCATAGCGGAACGACGTCGAATATAGGTAGCAAGCAGCGCGAAGGATCGTACGGAAGTTGCTTCCACGGGTACGCAAGTTTGAGCGTAGAAGATGACGATCCCGTGGAAGAGGAAGACGAATGGGACGAAGAATTAGAAGGTGTGAGGGTAGTAGAGCATGCTGTGGTGTCACGACCGGGGCGTAAGCTGTGGATTGCCAAAGTGGACAATGTTGACTCTGAGCGAGCCGACGTGGAAATCATGGCAACCATCAAACCCGAAGTGCCAGTGCCTTCCAGCGTACCAGGATGGGATCAATCGAGTGAATCCGCGGATGCGGTGAAACGCGCGTCAAAGAAACTAGAGTTTGGCCTCTTGCATCGTTTAGGCCCTTGCGTGTTGTCGACGACGGAGCGCGCAGTCGCCATCATCGACGTCGCTACTCCAGCAATCGTTAGATGGTATCCCCTAAAAGAGCCAGGGAGCGAAAGTTTGAGCGCTGGTTTCGTCGATGCATGCACAGTTGATCATCGAGCGTTTTTCCTGACGCCATCTGAAGACAGTGGGAATTCGGTGTGGTGTTTGGAATCATTCGTCGACGCCAAGGCGCTTGCGCATGACGTCGTGAGCGAGACATCCTCTGCAAGTGCATTCATCCGTGCCCTAGACATTTGCCGCAAGACAAACTCGTACGACGACGGCTTATTCAGAAGGGCGAAAGAGGCGTTGGATTCGTCGGAAGCGGACGCCGCCGGAGTAAATAGTAGGCTTGCGTTTCTCGTGCAATGGGGCGAACAAGTGGGCTCGAAGTTGGCGCCGGCGAAGGAGGACACCGAAGTTGACCTGCGCGAGCTCGTGACCGAGGAAGAAGTATCATCACCGAAAGCACCAAAGACGCCGGACTTCGATCTCGGAAAACCACCTCTCGGTAGAGATCGTTCGACGATTGATCGACCATTGTCCGAATTGGCTGCCCCAGCTTCGAACGAGTTCCCGAAGGCGGAAACCGAAGGAGGCATCTTCTTTTACAATCCTCGTGGCGTTTCCAAGACATCCAAGGTAGATGGAGAATTCGCGCCGAAGGCAAATGGAAAGGTGAAGAAGCGACACGCGCTCATTCTGGACGATGTCGAATCAAACGAGCCTGCAGTCATACTACAAAGCAACGTGAAAGTAGTCTCGCCGACAAAATCCAAGAATTACGGGGTTGATTTACCAAACAATGACATCGAATGGGAAGAGTGTGACGCGTTCGATGCTCAAGAGTGGCAAAAGGCGATGGATAGCGTGAAGTGTTTGCTCCCAATTCGAGGGGCGCATTTTGAGCATTGGAGCTGTTACGAAGACATTAAGACGACGTCGACACTTGACTCCACTGACACTCCATTGCCCGAGCAAAACGCTCGGATTCAGTACAGATTTATGACGAATGTACGAGTCGCCGCGATCGTCGACTCCGTCACGAAACTTAAAGAGTGTCGAATGAGCCTCGACGCGTCGATTCTCCTGCCTTCGCTTCGGCGTTGGCGCAATATACGCGCCGAGTCGATTGAACTTCTGACACGCTTTGAAAAGGGCGAAGATGCACCACTCACCGCTAAGATAAAACTGCAATGGAGTTCGCTGTTAGAAAACGTTGAGAAAGAGCTTGACGCAGTGTGTGATGAACTCAAGCTCGACGTCGCAGCGGTGAAAAAGCAAACGCCGCCAAAGAATCGTGAGACTCAAACGTCTCTCGCGTCAGCGGAACATTCGACGGACTCAATGACAATGGCAAGTGTAACTGCAGCGTTGACGGAAGGAGGTGCGATTGATATGAGTCAATCTTTGGAGTCCGAATGTGTGGCATCGCTTCGATCAACCGATGTTGCAGAAGCGTCGGCTATCGTATCAGAATGTCTTAGGCGGGCGCTTCTCCAGACTTTAGAGTCGCTTGACGGCGCTGACACATCTGCGGCTCTCGAGCACGGCGTATCGCATCTTATGTTAGTCTCGCGCGTAGGTTCCGCCGCAGTTGGAGCGGCGGAAGTCATTCGAGCGCTCGCCAAGGCTTCAGAAGAGGAGAAGTTGTCGAAAGCGATATCACCGATGAACACGAACGAATCCATATCCAGAGCTCTCAGTCGTATTTTCACAAATGTCACCACATTCTTGACTTCCGAAAATTCTGTGGATTTGGACTTACGCCGTGGCGCTGCCAAGCTTCTCGAGCCACTTGACGCACACTTATCGCGGCCACCCATGCGGCAGTTTGGAAGATTTCCACAGCTCCAAGCCGCGCTCGCGGCGGAGATCGACGGTGTCGTGGACCAATTACCGTTTGTATGTCGCTCGTCTACCGATGCTGATGACGGAGTGTCACAATTTACTCTGAAAGTGCCTCACGAGAACCCAATCGCGCCCGCCATCGAAGATTTTGGCGACTGGGGCATCAAGATGGATCTTCGTCGCTGCCCCGCGTGTAGTCACTCCCTCCTGTGCCCCAACGACGGCGAGCTCATCACCTTTATGTGCGCGCACACGTATCACAAAGCGTGTTGCGCGGCGTCTATGGCTTGTTTCGCGTGTTGCGCCGACTCCCGCTGACGCGCGCGTCAGTTGTAATATAATCCCAATCGAACCGCCGCAGAAGGGGAGACGAACAGTCGCCATTTCTTCGGAAGAGAAAAACGCTCGCGCGCCTCACTTCGCGCGCGCGTCGCGCGATGGCTGACGCACACGGAGAGAAAGTCGATTCATCCAGGCGCGCGGCTTTGCAGACGCAGGCGCGACGCCGCGCGTCGTGCTTCGTGCAAAACTCGACGACGCTCGGGGAAGCCCACGCGGACATCGCCAACGATGCGAGATATCGATCGCGCGGTGAACGTGAGAGCGTGGATGAAGAGCGTGGTGAGGGAGTAAATGCGTACAAAACGAGCGGGATATTTGACTCCGCGCGAGATAGGAGCTTCGCGTCCACTGTGCAAGGCCGCAAGAGCACCAAATTCGAGAAAGGCGAGAGGGGCTGGCGCGGCGAGGCGCTCAAGCGGCGCGTTCGAGGGGCGCTCGAAAGCGGGCATGTCTCCATGTGGATGGCAAACATCACGATTTGGAGCCTTTTCGGGGATGATTTGCGCTTGTTCGCAACCGATGCAGACGCAGATCTCGGGTTTTTGGTCCTGGTGTGGGTGTGCTTGGCGAGCTTCGCGATTGAACTCGCGCTGAGCGTCTTCGCCCTGGAAAAATATGCGGGAGGATTTTACTTTTGGCTCGATTCCGTGGCGACGTTAAGTCTGCTCGCAGACATTCCGGCTTTCATGCGAGCGCTTGGTATGGATCCGTGTCAAGGTGTCGACTCTTACGGGTCCACCTTTGATGAAGCTACTCGAACGGCGGGCGCGGGTGGCGGCGATAGTGGCGTCGCCGACGGCGGATTTGCAAAAGCCGGTCGAGCTTCCCGCGCGGCAACTCGAGCTGGTCGCATCGTTCGCATCATACGCCTGATACGATTGGTGAAGATATTTAAAACGTACGAAGTCAATCGAGAGCGTAACGAACGTCGCGACAGTTTGATCAAGCTCAAACGCGATAGTCTGGTGAAGCAAAGTGTCGTCGGAGGGATGGACGAGAACGCTGTAAATGCGTATGTAGAGGAAGACGAAGATTCTTTGTTGGACTTTGAGCAGTCTGAGTCTCGTGTTGGGCAGAAGCTTGGCGATTTGACGACGAAACGGGTCATTATCGGCGTTTTACTCATGCTCTTCATGCTCCCAGTGTTTGATGTCCGCTTGTACGCAGCCGGCGAGCGACAGGATTTCGCAGAGGGCGGACTCACTATGGCGCATGAAACCCTGATCAATAGCGTTGACGAAACGGATGGATTTTACCGGTCGCTAAATCAATACTACACCGGCACTAAAGGAATGTATCGACTGGTGGTGAATGGCACAGATTACTCAAACAATGGCAATCTCTCATTCGCACTCGACGGTTACGCGCATAAGAAACTGCGTTGTACCGAATTTGAATTCTCCACGTTTTCTACACCAGATGCAAACGTGCCTAGTGGTTTCAGTTTCGCGTTCTTCGATCGACAGCGCGAGAGTCAATTGCAGGCTTTGCTCAACATCATGCGAACAATTTTTGTGTGCCTCATTCTCACCATCGGCGCCGTGCTGTTCAGCAAAGACACCAACGCTCTGGTCCTCCGACCACTAGACCGAATGGTGAACAAGATTCAAGCGATGAGTGAGAATCCACTGACACAATTTGAAATCACCGGTGGCGATGAAAATAATCAGATGGAGACACGACTGCTAGAGAATAGTATCTCTCGCATTTGCTCTCTCCTCGCCGTCGGATTCGGTGACGCGGGCTCCGAAATTATCGCTGAAAACATGAAGCGCGGCGGTGCGATTGATCCGATGATTCCTGGCAAAAAGATGGTTGCTATTTTCGGGTTTTGTGACATCCGGCAATTTACGGACACGACTGAGGTGTTACAGGAGGACATCATGGAGTTTGTGAACACGATCGCCAAGATTGTGCACGTGGAAGTACACGTGCACGGCGGGAGCGCGAATAAGAATATTGGCGATGCGTTTTTATTGGTGTGGAAGTTTCCTAAAGATATTTCTGCGGAGGATATATCGGATATATCGAATTGTGCGCATATAGACGAACACAAACGTCGAAAGATTCAGATGATTGCCGACAACGCGCTCGCCTCATTCGTCACAATCATCGGAGCGTTGCGGCGCAGCGCTCGGTTACAACGGTATCGCGGGAATGAGGCCCTGAACGAGCGAATTAAGAACTTCGAGGTGAAGATGGGTTTTGGTCTTCACGTGGGTTGGGCGATCGAAGGCGCCATTGGGAGCGAGCACAAGGTGGATGCTTCGTACTTGTCTCCGAATGTCAACATCAGCGCTCGTCTCGAAGCAGCGACGAAGCAATTCGGCGTTCCGCTTCTCTTTACCGGCCAATTCGCATCCTTGCTGTCATCAAGTGTTCAACACGAAAGCAGGCAAATCGATTGCGTCACCGTAAAGGGATCGCTGCATCCAGTCGAGCTCTACACCTTTGACGTGCGTCCAGAAAATATCGCGGCGCCCGCCGCCGACGTGAATTTACATCGCACGTTTGAGGAAGAGACGCTGAGCTTCATGGAATACTCTGACGAGTTTAAGCAGCATCCAGATATTTTAAAAATGCGCGAGGGTATTTCGGCGGACTTTTTGCAAGATTTCAAGCGAGGTTTACGTCATTACGTCGCCGGAGAATGGTCTCAAGCGAAGGAAATCTTGCACACGACGAGGACGTACGTCACCGCGCAAGGCGAGCGAGCGCTCGACGGCCCTAGCGAAAGTTTACTCGCGGTGATGAAAAAGCACGACTTCATCGCGCCCAAGACATGGAAAGGCTATCGCGAGCTCACCGAAAAGTAACCAACCACTGCATAAATATCACAACTCATCGCGCGCGCGCTGTACTGAATTTACGAAAGAACTTATAAAGACACTCTCGTCCAAATTCACCGTCGCGTGCCACCAATTCGGTGGAAAGTAAATCGCTTCGCCTGCGTTCACCGTGCACTCTAAAATTCCACCCTCACCGTCGCGCACGTCCCCCCGGCGCAGCGCCTCCAGCGCCCACGCGTACGCCGTCACGTTGGGATCGAAATTCGGCGTCGCGTCCGGCGGCGCCAAGAACCAATGCTTCCTCCCGATCAAACTCTCCGACCACCCCGGCCCATGCGTGTGCATCGGCACTCCGCTAAACTGTCCCCCCACGCCGAACGAATACGCCACGTTCGCGTCGCCGACGTATTCTAAATCGTCGTACGCCCCGAAGAGCGTCTCGAATCCGTTCGACATCGTCCCATCGCTCTCCACGTGATCACCGAACCAGTACCATATCTCGCTCGCGTCTTCCTTTCCATCCGTTCTCCTCTTCGCCGCCACGTCCTCCTCGACGTATCCTCGCAGGCTCTTCCGAAGTTTTCCGCGCGAGTGCGCGTTCGCGCTGCTCAGCGTCACCGTCGCCGCGCCCAGCTCCCGAAGCAGCGCCCCTCTTTCGACGCGCTCGACGAACCCCGTTCGCCGCGCGCCGAGCCCGGTGACGACCACCGGCGTCTCCGCGCTCTCGAACGTGCGCGCGAACGTCTCGAGCGAGAGCTCGTCGACCGACGCGCGCGGGACGGTGCACGGTCGTCCATCGAACGGCGGCGAACGAAAGCGTCTCCAGTCGCGATCGCTCGCGCGCGCGCGCGCGATTCGCGTCAGAAGGACGCAGACGAACGCGAGCGCGCGCGTCGCCGCGCGGGCGGTGACGCGCGGCATGCGGCGCGACGCGACGGCGGATGACGCGAAAACGCGACGCATCTTAGATTCCGCAGACAAAGGCGCGGCGTCGCGATGGGGCGACGTCGAGGCGCGCGCGCGGCGTGGAGGCGCGCGAGCGCGGGCGCGATGGCGACCGCGGCGTTCGCGCGCGCGTGGACGCGCGCGATGGCGGACGCGGGGTCGATGACGTCGGGATTTCAACGACCCGAGGCTTCGCCCGCGGTGCCGCTGCGCGCGACGCGCGGACGCGCGACGGCGGACGCGGACGCGGTGACGCAGGTGCACTTGGCGCCGACGGGCGCGGGCGAGATGAGCGTGGTTTGGGCGACGCGCGAGGCGCTGGACGAGGACGCGGCGGTGGAGTACTACGCGAGCGCGAGCGACGGGAGACAAAGACGACGCGCGGAGGCGATGAGCGCGTCGTACACGACGCAGTTGTGCGTCGGATCGCCGACGGCATTCGTGCCGCGCATGGGAACGACACCGGCGGTGGATCCGGGGGTGCTGATGACGTTGGCGAACACGTCGGCGTGGGCGGACGCCGACGCTTCAAACTATCGCTCGGTGCGGACGTTCGAGGATGTGATTCCGAGCGCTTTCTGGACGGACGCGCCGATGTCTAAGGGGGTGTGTTTGGATTACGCCAATCCCGACGCCGTGTATCACTCGCCGATCGTGCACACGGCGAAGATGACGGGATTGATGGCTGGAGAGCGGTATTCGTACGCGCTGCCAGGGAGCGAGACGACGAGAAGCTTCAGGGCGCCGAAGACGCCGAAGAAGCACGGGAAGGAGACGACAAAAATAGCCGTTGTGGGCGATACGGGTCAGACGGACGTGACGCGGGAGGTGCTGACGCACGTTCGAGACGCTTTGGGGGACTCAGAGTTGTTGATACACACAGGAGACGTGTCGTACGCGGATGGCTTCGCGCCAAGATGGGATAGTTTCGGCACCCTGAGCGAATTCTTGCTGGATGGTATGCCGATGTTGACCGTGCCTGGAAATCACGACGTGGCGCAAAATGGAATGGATCTCGTGTCCTACATGGCGCGATATCCCTCCCCTTACACAGCATCGAAGAGTCCATCGCAACTGTTTTGGTCTCACGAAGTCGGTCAGGCGCACATCATTGGTTTGAATAGCTACGCCAACTCGCAGACTGGGGTGTACGATGGTGCTGATACGCCTCAGATGGCGTGGTTACGCAAAGATTTAGCCACCATCAATCGGCAGTATACCCCTTGGGTCGTCGTCGTGTTTCACGCGCCTTGGTACAATTCCAACCGAGGACACTTCAAAGAGGCTGAACGTATGAGAAAAGCGCTCGAGCAAATCCTTTTCGACGCGGGCGTTGATCTCGTGTTCAATGGCCACGTGCATGCCTACGAAAGGTCCCATCCGGTGCACGACTTTCACGTGCATGAGTGCGGTCCCGTGCACGTCGTCGTCGGCGACGGAGGAAATTACGAAGGCCCGTACGGTAATTCCTGGATGGAACCTCAGCCGTCGTATAGCGCGTTCAGGGAGGGTTCTTTCGGTGCGGGCTCGCTCACGATTCATAACGACACTCACGCGACCTGGGAGTGGCGCCGAACGACTTGCGTAGCGAACACGACGAGCGCGCAGACGTACTTTGAAAGAACTGGAGAGGCAAGCACATGCCGCACCATCCCAGACATCTCCGCCCAGGCGATGGAGCCCGTCGATGTGGCTATATTCCGTCGTGACGTGGATGTCTGTCCAAACAAATTGGCTGGAACCGCGGCGAGAACGGGCGCGTCACAGACACCTTACATACCGGAATCGAGCACTACTGCGCTCTCCATTGCCCTCGTCGCCATCCTCCTCCTTTGGCTCGCCACGAGCGTCGCCTTGATTCGCGCATTGAAGACCACGCGAGACTTAAGAATGCGAATTTATCGTTCGCCTCGATTGCTCTCTACCGATGAAGATGAATTCAACGATGGTGAATTTTCCGCCGTCGGCTTGAAGGATTTTAACACGTTGTAAATTGATGTAAAAATTGCGTTTAAATACAACAGTGCGCGTTCGCGTGATTTAATTCGGAGACCAATCGGAAGCATCGTCTCGTCCGCGACGCTCACCACCGCCTCCACCGTACTCGTCGCGAGCATCGCCTCTGCGGAGACCTCTTCCTTCGTCGCGTTCATCTCGGCGCGTGTACGAGTACCCGCCGGTCGTCCCTCGCCGATCCACCTGCCTATTCACAACGTCACGGTCGCGTCGCATCGCCGACGGCGACGCTCCTCGACGGCGTTCTTGAAACCAGTTGATAATCTTACTCGCCGGCAGCTTGGTTGCCTGTCGTACGCTCTCGATCAGGGCGTCGTCGGGATACTGCGTCATGGCGTACACCTTTTCCAGCGTCGCCACGTTCGACGATCCCAACCTCGTCTTCTTGTACGACTTATACGCCGGCATCCCACCCGGACCGCGCGCTCCAGATCCCTTCGCCTCATCCGCCGCGTCTCGCTTTGCCTTGGCTTGCGCGCGCGCCTCGCGCTCCGCCGCCGCCGCCGCCGCCGCCTCATCCTCCTGCACTAACTCTTCCGCAAACTTCTTCGCGAGCGTCTCGGCGCGATGTCCATTGCGCTTTAACCATCCCAGAACCTCGTGTCGCTCCAATTCCAGCTCGCGACACAGCTCTCGAACCTCAACCTTGCGCCGTCCCCGCGCGAGCGCGCGCTCGAGCGCCCTCGTCTTGTGCCGTGGGATCGCTTGCGCCGCCTCCGCGTCCGCGTTCTGCCGTTCAAACTGCTCGAACAGATCTTCCCAGTTCGAACTCGACCCTTCGTCGCGCTCTTCCGTCCCGCGCGTCATCACGCGCGTCGCACGCGTCGCATTCGTCGTCGAAAAAGCGAACGCGCCGCCGCCACCGGGACACCGCGCGCGCGTCGTCGTCGCCGTCGCGCACCGCGCGTCGCGCGTCGACCGAGCGAATCGCGCGTGCGCGATGCACGTCGCGCTTCGCACCGTCGTCGCGCATCGAGTCGTCGCCATCGCGCGCGTCGGACGTCGACCAATGCCGTCGCGGCACTCGACGACTCGATGCGCGGCGACGCCGGCGCGTGATGTCGAGCGCGAGCGCGACGGACGACGACGACGGCGACGGAAACGACGACGACGCGCGCGATCGCTCGAGCGAGTCCGACTCGGAACGCGACGCGCGGAGCGTCGAGCTCGGGACGGCGCCGTTGCTCGGGACGCCTCGCGAAGACGGAACGCGCGACGACTTGGACGCGTCGGGGCGGCGCGCGAGCGCGAGGGAGGTCGTGCGCGAGCACGGATGGGTGCTCGGGGCGTTCGCGCTGTCGCTGGTCGTGACGACGATGTCGATGTCGGTGCCGTTTCCATTTCTGAGCCAAGAGTTCGCGCGAGCGGGACTCGACGCGACGCGGGTGGGAGCGACGTTCGCGGCGTTGCCGTTCGGCGTGCTCGTGGTGTCGCCGACGATCGCACCGAGGGTACTGTGGCGGTTCGACGCGACGATGGTGGCGAAATATTCGCTCTTGGGGCAGGCGGCGTGCGTATTGGCGACGAGCGCGTTCGCGGGACGAGCGCGCTGGAGAGTTTGGTTGGTGTGTAGGTTGTTTCAGGGATTTTTCAACGCGTTGACGAGCGTGACAATGCTGTGCGTGGTGACGCGAGCGGCGCCAGATGCGGTGAGCATCACAAGCGGGTTGCAAGAAGTAGCCGCGGGCTTCGGGACTCTCTTTGGGCCGATTTTCGGTGGATTTTTGTACGACATTCATTCGTCGCCAAAGTTACCTCTGATGGCGAACGGCGCCGCCATTTTGCTGTCAATTCCTCCAGTGATGTACGCGATGCGTCGACTCGACGGTCGCGACGACCGTGGTCAAATGTCCGGGCCCTCGCAGGAGGAAAGGCCGAGTTATGCTCGCGTGCTTCGTCGGCCGACTTTCTTGGCCGCCGCCTTGGCCGAACTTGTCGTGTCCACGAGTTTCGGCGGGATTCCGACCACTCTTCCGCTATATCTTCATCAAACGCTGAACTTTTCACCAGCTACGATTGGCTTGGTGTACTCGTTACTCGCTGGGCTGTATGCGCTCGTGACGCCGATCGTTGGCATTGTTTCGCACACTCCGAACTCAAAAGTGGGCGACATCGTACTGTGCCTCATCGGCATGGCGTCCATGTCAGTCGCACACTTTTTCTTCGGCCCTTCGTCTTTGCTAGGATTGCCTGATCCACTGAGTGCGACGGCCCGAAGGCGGCTTTGCGTGTGGTTTCCAAGCGTTGTTTACGGGGTCGGAAGCGCCTTTGCGTTTGTACCGCTCTTGCCCTTGATGCAAGCGTCTGTCAGAAACGACGGACCAAAGTACGCAGATTTAGCAAACGGACTTTTCGTGAGCTGCTACTTTTTTGGAGAAATGCTCGGTCAGTTATTCGGTTCTTCCTTGGTGCACGAGCTCGGATACCCGGCCGCGAGCACGGCGTGGGCATTTGCCATCATCACCAGCGCGAGCGGTTTCGTGCTGGTAGAGTTCGGAGCGGGCTTGGCGAAGCGTCTCCGCTCTTCCGTATCGCGCGTTCGCTCGATGAGCGATTCTTTGGATTCAATGTTGTAATGATTAGTGTAAAAAGGTTCTTGCTGTGGGTCTGCCGGGATGCGCGCGTTTCACCATTTTCGTCGGTCTGCGTCTCTCCTTTAATCACAAAACCTAAATTGTCTGTCCGTCTAATACTATGTCGACACTCACAAAGTCGTCCCCCGCCATAAAATTTCCACGATAACGCGAGAAATTTTAACGGTAAGACTTTTGGAAGCGCGCGCGGGCACCGCGACCGCCAGCCTTCTTCGGCTCCATGCGGCGCGGATCCGCGACGAGCAAGGTTCTGTCGTACGCCAACAAAAGGTCCTTGATCTCCTTCTTGCTCGCCTCATCGACATACTTCTGGTAATACGCCACGAGAGACTTCGCAATCGCCTGACGCACGGCGTACATTTGCGACACGTGTCCGCCACCCTTCACGCGAATGCGAATGTCCACGTTCGCGAATCGCTCCTTACCGAGCAACAGAATGGGTTCGACCGCCTTGAGTCGGAGCGTGTCCGGCTGCACGAGATCGATCGGGACACCGTTAAGGCGAATCAAGCCCTTGCCCCGCTTCGTGTGCGCCACGGCGACGGCAGTTTTCTGCGCGAGAAGAGCGTTTCGGCGTCAGTCGAGTCCAAACCCAAGCCCTAGCGGATCGCACGCCGCGAAACCATCCCGCACGAGCGCCTCCCACCGATGACGCCGCGTCGCGAACGACGCGCGATACGAGAGATGCGATTACGAGTCACCGATCGATGCGCGACGACGTACCTTGCGCCCGAAGGTTTGCACGCTCTGCGTCGAGAAAGATCGTCCGAGGACGTCGCGGTTAGGGTCAATACGCACGAGACGATGACGCGACGAGGCGCGCGAGGCGAGTCGAAGCGCGCGCGCGCGAACGAACGAACGACGCGAAGGTTGTTTCTGTCGTTCGACGCGAGGTCGGGACGCACCATTTGGTCAGCCATGATGGACGGCGCGTCGGTGAAAGACGGATCGAAACGCGCGCGTCGCCGGATGGGCGAGACGCGAGCCCAAAACCCTAGATCGGTTTATCGCGATCGAGCGTAAATAATGCGTAAAGAACCTGAATGAGTGTCCATCAATGGACAGGTACCGAACGAGACGACGACGCCGCGGCGAGGCGCGGGAGGAACCAGCGGAGCTTGGGCGCGAGGGCGACGTCGTCGACGCGCGGGGCGGGCGCGAGGGCGAGGACGTTTTCGCCCGGATGGGAGACGCGGTGAAGGCGCGCGGATTCAGCGTTGGCGATGGCGGTGAAGTAGACGTCGAAGAAGTTTTCGGCGAGACGAGCGATGAGCTCGATGAACTCGTCGGCGTCGATCTCGCCGGCGTCGTCGCCGACGACTTGCAGCTGGCTGAGCGCGAAGGCGTGCTGCACGGCGAGCGGCGAGAGAAGGTGATGATCGGCGTCGTTGAAAGTGACGATGTCGATGTTGCGGCATAGTTGCATGAGCTCTTTGAGATCCATGGTCTCCAGACCGCCACCGATGGCGGATTTCGCCTCCGCGGCGGCGTATCGCACGAAGACGGATCGGATGTCGGCTTGAAACGCGTCGAGCGCGGCTCTTGCCGAGCGAAATCGCATTCGCGTGCGGAACTCTTCGACGTCCACCGAGTGTGCGCGTGGATAGACGATATCTTTGATGAAACGGCTCGCTGTGAGCCCGAAATTATCCATCCGCACGCCGCATTGCTTCGCCAAACGCAGTATGCCGCAAATGAACTCGGGCATGATCAACGTCCGGTCGCTGTTGGACAAATCTCGGTTCTTCACCTTTCTGCCGCGATCGTCGGTGACCCAGTTGAGTCTTATGAACAATAACTCCGCGCTCGATTTCACGAGCTGATGCCTGGGATGCGGTCCGATGAGTTTACAGTCCTTCACAAACGTCATCCAATCCGATAGCGTCATGCTCCCCAACTCGGCGGCGGTGATGTTCTCATCGAAAGGCTTCGTCATGCTCGAGTAGTACTTGAATATATTCCGTATTGCTGGATAGTGTTCAAGTAAGTGTTTCTCGACTTCTTTCATGTTAGTTCCTCCGGCCTCTCGTTTGAGGAGGTCTCTGGACTCGTGCGCCACCGCGCCGAAGACGGAGCCAAATTCTTCGGATATTTGCTCCGTCGGATCGTAATCTTCAACGGCGTCAACCTCAGACTCAGATCCTTCGTCATCGATGCCTGCACCATTTGCGCTCTCGTCGAGGCGATTCGACGCGTTCGCTCTCAACAACTCAGCCTCAATCAGCGCGCGCTGTGCTCGCATTAATTCTAGCGCGCCGCGAAACTTTTCGACGGACCTCGGACTGAGCGGTCGCGAGCGTAAAACCTCCAAAGCCTCTCGGGCGTCTCGAGCGCACTTAATCCGCACGCGAGTACGGGGTGGAAGCTCTAGATCGTCACCATCGTCTGCAAAGGCGCTGATATCACCGTTATCACTCGTCGAGGTCGATGACTCAGTCTCGCCGCGAGCGCCTTCGAACGAGTGCTCCGGAGACGCGGGTGCTGCTGGTTCAACAACCACTCGAGGCAACAATGCCTCTCGTGGCGCGCTCGGAGTGAACCTTTTACGGTGTAGCCCAGTATCGACTTTGGCGGTTACCGATTTCAATCGCTCACGCGTCCTCTTCCATCGTCTCCCACCGCTCGAGTCACGCTCTCCAGACAAGTTCTCTCGCCGTAGCAAAAGTTGTGGGTCACATTCGCGTCGCGCGCTGAGCTCACGAAGCAAGTCGTTCGTACGATTTTTTCGATGCCCGAGAATGAGCAGCTGTTTCGTTCTCGCGCTTTGCATCGAGAGTGCGGCGATAAGTGGGGAGTGTTTCTGTTTCTGTCGGCAAACTATCTATTTCCGTACTTCATTGACTGACAACAAGCTGCCTACTATACTCGCGTATGGTCACGAGCGTGACTGCTTGACTAATTCAAGCCAGCGTGACGACGTTTCCGACGACTAAAATGCACGGAGATAGAGACTCACCGGACGTTTTCTCGACGATATCCCGCAACGAGCCGAACCACGAACGCTCGTCCGGTTGCATCCCGTTTCGAATCACGCAGCACGGCGTCGTCGGTGACTTATTCCCTTCCCGCGTGAGCGATTCGACGACTATTGGAAGTGTCCTCCCAACCATCAGAAATACGCACGTGTCGATTCCAGCGAACGCGGCAAAATCGATCGAATTTGGATCGTGCGCGCTCGTCACGGAAAAGTGCCGTCCCAACTCTCGATCCGTCAACGGAATCCCCACGCTCAGCGGCGCGCTCAACGCCGACGATATTCCAGGAATCATAGTCGTGTGCACTCCATGCTTTCGCAGCGCCGCGATCTCGTCGCTGACGCGCGCAAACACGCTCGGACACCCACCTTTCAGTCGCGCCACGCGCTTACCGCTTCGCGCGAGCTCCACCAACAACTCGCATATATCGCTCTGCGTCCAAGACTTCGCCGACCCACCCCTCTTCCCTACGCTCACGAACTCCGCGTTCGCCTTCGTCGCGAGCGCCAGCACGTCCTCGGAAGACCCACCCAAATCGTCGTGGACGACGACGTCCGCGTTCGCGAGCGCCCTCGCCGCGCCCATCGTCAGCGCGTCCACGCCTCCCGGCCCCGCCCCGACGAGGCACACGCTTCCCATCGACGTCGACGCCTCGTTTTCGTCCCGCGCGCGCGCCCGCGCGTCGCCGTCGCGCGTCGCCGTCGGTCTCACCGTCGCCCGCCGTCCACCGTCCCGCGTTCGTCGACGCCTCGCGCGGACGTCGACCGCGCGCGGCGCCGACGCCGACGCGCTCGAGCGCGCCGGCATCGCCATCGCCGTCGCGAGGCGGCGCGATCGCCCCCGCGCGGCGGCGCGACGCGACGTGACGACGTCGTCACGTTTCGGCAGCACTTCGCGACGCCGTCGATGGCGACGGCGCGCGCGCGCGTCGTCGCGCGCGCGGCCGATCGCGGGCGCGGACGAGGCGGCCGAGGCGGTCGCGGACGCGGACGCGGCGGACGCGGGCGCGGACGGGCGTCGTACGTCGAGCGACGGCCGCGCGAGGCGAAACCGTTGACGAGCGCGCAACTGGAGAAACTCGCGGCGCGCGCGGCGGACGAGCGCGCGCACTGGATCGCGGAGTGCGAGGCGGCGCGAAGCGGCGTGGGTGGTGCGCGCTCGCACGGACGGTGCGCTGTGGACGCGGTGGAGACGCTGTTCGAACGACGGGACGAGCGGGACGGGGACGCGTCGGCGTACGAAGACGTCGGCGCGCGCGCGCTCGGCGTCGAGGAAGGATACGCCGGGATCGATGGCGATGTGGAGGCGTTGGAGACGACATTAGGGGTGCCGGGGATGGTGGTGGAGAATTTACGGCGGATGGGGATGCGGAAGCTGACCGTCGTGCAGCGATACGCGATGCCGCTCGCGGGACCGCGAGGAGTAGACGTGCTGTGTAACGCGCCGACGGGGAGCGGGAAGACGGCGGCTTTCATGCTTCCGCTCATCTCGAGATTGGTCAGAGAGAGCGCGGAGGCGCCGACGGAGGCAGAGGTTGTCGATGGAGAGTTTGGGGTGCCGGCGAGACCGAAGGTCCTCGTCTTGGCGCCGACGAGGGAGCTGGCGCTGCAAATTCATATGGAGACTCGAAAGTTTATCTTCGGGACGCCTCTGTGGTGCGCGTGCGCGTACGGGGGATCGTCTATTAAACCACAGCTGGAGGAACTGGCGTTTGCGCCGGAGATTATCGTCGCCACGCCGGGAAGATTGTTGTCCATGGTGCGAGAAGACGCGCGCTACGTGGATTTGTCGGGCGTCCAGACACTCGTGATGGACGAAGCCGATCGCATGCTCGACATGGGTTTCGAGCCACAGCTCAACGAACTTCTCGGGGACTACGGCATTCCGGCCAAGAACGAGCGTCAGACTCTAATGTTCTCCGCGACGTTTCCGCCGCAAGTTTTGCGGCTCGCGAGTTATTACATGCGCGCGCCTCCCCACGCTGCGCGGGTCATCTGCGGCCGCGTCGGATCGACCGTCGCAAACATTAAGCAGGTTCTCATCGAGACTCCACATTTGAGGGAACAAAAGTTGCCATATTTACTGCGCGTATTAGAAGCCGTCGAGGCAAAGCGCGAGAACGACGGCGAGGATGTCGGTTTGACGTTGATTTTCTGCAAGCAAAAAGGCACCGCCGAGTGGTTGCGGCAACAAATCGTCGAAGTCACTCCCTCGCTCGCGGTCGAAGAGCTGCACGGGTCGCTCACGCAAGGTGCGAGACTTCGCGCGTTGGATGCGTTCGCAACCGGCGCCGCGAAAATACTAGTCGCCACCGACGTCGCGGCCAGAGGCTTGGACATGCCGGATGTCAACCACGTCATAAATTTCGACATGCCGACGAAGAAGAGTGAATTCGACGATTACATTCACCGTATCGGTCGAACCGGTCGCGCAGGGCGCAAAGGCATCGCCACTTCTTTCTACATCCCCGGTTTCGCCGAGGACATAGGCAATGGACCCATTTACGAAAATTTAAAGCTCGTGTTTGAGGAAACGCAGAACGAACTTCCGGGATGGTTTCTGCAATCGCGTGATGCGCGAGGGTCTGTGGGAGGCATTAGCTCGGCTTACGATAGAGGATTCAAAGGCGGTCGCGCGCGTAGATTTTAAAAACTAGATGCTGATGTAACTACAAAGTCGTCGCCGGCTACAGAGGCGAAGTCGTCACGTTAAATCTCCTAAAACTTCCCGTTGTACTTCCCATCCGTCAGCTTTCCGACGACTGGATACTTATCCTCAAATTTCCCCACCCACTGATTCAGCGCATCTCGCTCGCTCGCCGCGAAATCCCCCACGTCGGCGCATAAATTTTCCTTCTCCAGGCTCACCTTGCCCAGCGCTCGCGAGCAGTCGATCCCAGTGAACGCGTTGTACGGTCCACCTTTTCCGTAAAAGTCCCTCCCACGCGTGACGTCGAACACGATGCCTTTCGCGGCGAGCAGTATCGGCTTCGCGGGGTCGCTCCCGTCGTACGCGCGCAACGCAGCCGTCGTCAAGTCGCCCTTTGGCATGGGCTCGGGAAAAGTCTCATCGTCCTCGTCTTCGTCGTCGCCGCGCGTCACCGCGCCGCGCTTGGGGATTAAGAAGAGGCGCAAGACGTATATACATGCGATGGTGATCGCTATGGAGGTCCACGAGGCCGAGATCGATCGCACGACGTCGGACCAGGGAGAATTCATGACGCCGCGACGGCTCGCGGCGCAGAGTGCGGCATCGACGCGAGGAACGAGTCGGAGAAGCATATTACCGTTCGTTATTTCAACACTAAGACTTGAGAGCCATCGCGAAGTTTCTTCATGACGAGCAAGTTTTTGATCGCTTCCTTGAGCTCCTCGGCACCGGCGGTGCTGTTCAACAAGCCTTTCTTGCGACACGTCTTCGTGATGAGCTTGACGGTGGTGCTGTCGGGATTTTTGCGCACGACGTCGATGATCACAGCCTGGATCGGAGATTGTTTCGGTGCCGTCGGTGGCGCGACGCGTGCTGTCTTGGCCAGTGGCGCGGCGGTGTCGACGTCGCTCGCGCTCCGCTTGACGCCGATGGAGGACGCCGACGCGGATTTCGCCATCGGTTGCGCAGCCGCTTCGGCTTTTTCCTCAGCCTCCAATTTTTTGCTTCTTTCGACGAAAGAGCCGACGACCTTGGCGGCGATATCGTCGTTGTCCGGGTTAAAATCTTCCTCGAGTTCGGAGTCTGAGTCGGAATCGCTAAACTGACCGGCTTGCATTTTTTCTTGCTTGCCGAGCAACTTTTTCACGGCTAAACCTTCTTTATCTAATCCCTCGTCCTCCGCATCGCTGTCTGCGTGCGTCTTCGTCGGGTCTTTCGGTGCCTCTTCGTCCTCTGGAATCGCGACGTCATCCTCGTCGTCGTCCCACTCCTCGTCGTGCTCCCAATCCTCGCCTCCTTCGTCCTGACTTTTGCGCGCCGGCTTGCCCGATTTCTTCCCGGTGTCGTCTTCGTCGTCGCTATCGAGACCGACGCCTTGAATCGCCTTTTTCTTCCCTTTCTTTGCCTTAAAAGCGTCCTCTTCATCGCTCGATTCGTCCCTCTGCTCACCTCTATCGCCGTCGCTCTCGTCGTCCGAGTACCCCGGTTCGTCCACCGTTCGATCCATGCGTCCCCACGCCTCGCCCACCGCGCGTTTCCCCGCCTCCATCCTCGCCTCCGCCTCTTCCAGCGTGAACACTCGCCGCTGTACGTTATGCGTGAACGTATACCAGTCCTCACACGGCATCGCCACGAATTCTCGCACCGTCGCCGTCGCTTCATCCCTGTGCGACATGAGCACAAAGTACGAAGCGCTCTGCGCGTCTCGCGTCCCCGTGTACGCGCCCTTGTTCCCCTTTTTCCCTCCCGTGAGCACCAACGCGTTCCCACTCGCATCGCTCTTCGCGTGTCGCATCTGCCACTCCACCGGCGCGCGCTCTCCCACGCTGAACACCGGCGTGCGTTCTCCCTTAAATCGTCCCACGACGTACTTGCGCGTCGGATGCGTCGTCGCTCGCAGCGCGTACGCTCGCGTCAACCGCGCGACGTACTCTTCGTCTTTCGCGCACGGCGCGTCTTCCCGCAGCGTCGCGCCGTCGTCGTTCGTTCCTCGCGCGCTCAGCGCGATCTCAAACCCGGCGTACGACGTCGACAGCGCGTCGCGCACGTCCCGACGCGCCTTCGTGAGCGCCTCGATCGCGGCGCGCACCGTCGGCGCGCGCGCGTCGATGGCGAGGCGCGTCGCGTCGCGTTCGCCGGGGAATCGCACGCGCACGTCGATCGTCGACGCGGGCGCGTCGTGCGCGCGCTTCGGCGGCATCGCGCGACGCAGACCGGGCGAACGCGGCGATGTGACGCGCGGATTCGCGCGGATTCGCTTTTTACGTGTCTCGTGCTCACAACGACGCTACGCGCTTCTAAGGGTGGTTGTTTGTTGACTGATCGGTGTACACATCGGGCGTAATCGTACGTCCGTTAAACGTCATGGCTCAGTTTACGCCAAGTTCACCGGGATGTTCATGATGTTCGTCGCCATGTTGCAACCGAACGGGTTGGCGACGTGATCCTTGAGCGCGGCGACCGGGCCCTCGCGGTAGACGATGCCTTGCACGACGATGCCGACGAAGGCGATCATGGCGGCGCGGCCGTTCTTGATCTCCTTGAGCTTCATCTTCTCGTCCTTAGAGCCCATGCCCATCGGGTCGAACGGGAAGGTTTCGTTCACACCGCTCGAACCGGTGGCCAACCAACCTTGAATGCGCTTGTTCTCGAGGTACCCCATCACCGGAAGCTGCACCGCGAGGAGCGCTTGCGGCGGGAATCCGTAATCCTCGGTGCCGGCTTCCCACCATCGCGGTTCGATGCCCGCGATTTCGGTACCGACAATACCCGCAACAGCCATCATCGCCCATCGAGCGTTCATGAGCTCCGCCTCTTGGTAATACTTGAGGCGCGTCGGGTCGCTGCCCAAGCCGAGAGGATCGAAGCCGTAGTCCCCGGCGATGGTGCCGTCGAGGTGCGCCGGCGCCTTGTACGGTGCGGGCAACCTACATCGCGCGTAAGCATCGAATCATTCCGTCAGTATCATCATTCGCATCGCCACCCGCGCGTCACTCGCGCGTCGCGCGACCGATTCGCCCTCCCAACCGTCGTCGCCCGATCGCGCGCGGCGCGCCATATCAGATATCCCGTATCTCGGATACGTCCGATGCCATCGCGCGCGCATCGACGCGTCGCGCGACGCGTCGCGCGCGCGCGACGCTCGCGCGTTCGCCCGCGACGTAATTCTTCCTTCCGATTCCCCCATCCGCGCTTCCGTTCGTACGCACCACATCTTTCGGTCCGCCGCGTTCGCGACGACGCGCGCGCGTCGCGCTTCGGTCGCGCGCGTCGGCGTCGCGATCGTTCGCGTCGTGGACGCGCGTTGTGCGATCATGGCTGTGTTAAATGCGTGCGACGAACGAGACGGTGCGTGTCGTGCGCTGGGTGTGCGTGCGTGACGTGCGATGCGCGTCGACGTGTGCGGCGTCGTCGCGATCGTCGTCGCGCGCGAATCGAATCCTCCATCGCGACCGACCGACCGACCGCGCGCGCGTCGTATGTCACTCGACGCCCGGTCGTTCGCGCGTGCGATCTCGGACGGGTTTTATTTGAGTCGCACTAAATCCTCGTATTGTAATGCACGTAATTCCCATGTGTGAACAGATGACGTCCCCCACGCCGACGCCGACGCGAAACCCTCGCGGCGCGAGGGGCGTCGGCGCGCGCGTCGGCGCGCGGCGTCGTCACACGCGCGCGCACGCTCGTCGAGTCGTCAGAGAACGAACGAACGTCATGCCCGCGTTCACCATGTCCGCGCTCGCGCTCGCGCTTCCGCGAACGACGTCGACGTCGAGCGTCAAGGCCCCGTCCGCGGCGCGCCTCGCGGCGAAGAAATCCGTCGCCTCGGTCGTCGCGTTCGCGCCGCGCGCGACGGCGCCGATGCGCGCGCAGCGCGGGGCGTTGGTCGTGACCGCTGGGGGGAAATCTATCGGGTGCACGCTCGGCGGGACGCGACGTAAACGCGCGCGCACGAGCGGGTTTCGCACGCGCATCGCGAGCGCGTCGGGGCGCAAGGTGCTCAAGAACCGCCGGGCGAAGGGTCGGAAGGTTTTAGCGCCCGCGGGGGCGGTCAGGGGGTGGAACAAGGAGAAGAAGTAGAGCGAAAATGGCGCCCAAGGTTTCGCGCTTCGCGAGGCGCGTCGCGCGCCGACGCGTAGTCTTTGTCACATTAGATTTCATTCATCACAATCACACCCCCATTCGCCCTAGGTCTTTGAGGCTCGCGCGAGAGGGTCGAGTCGGTTCGGGTCGCCGCGTCGCGCGAAGACTCGACTCGAAGCGCGAAGAGCGAGCGTCGCGCCGAGAGTGAGGGTCACGCGAAATCGCCGTCGTCGCCGGCGTAGGCCCTGGCTTTGGATCTCAACGATTCCAAGAGCTCGGCGCTCTCGCACGCGTCGTCGAGCGACCACGCGCGCAAGATGGCTTTGCCGGCGGCGGAGGCGGAGGCGCGAAGGTAATCGCGAGCGGTGGCGTCTAAGACGCGAGCGGTGGCGGCGCTGGTGGTGAGACGGAACGTGGCGTCCAATGAGATCGGCGCGGGGGGACGGAAGAGCTTGGGGAAAGGTAGAGGGATGGGGATGTGGGCGTCGACGACGCATCGACGGCGAGGACAGCGATAGAGCGCGAGCGAGGACGCGGCGTCGAGGACGACGTTCGCGATGGCGGCGTCGCCGCGAGCGAGACCTCTCGAGATGAAATATTCTGCGAATGGTTCGTCGTCTGTCTCATCTTCGGCGTCGCTCGGCCGCACCGACGGCGTCATCGAGCGCTCCGACGCGACGAGCGCCGCGGCGTCGGCGGCGCCGCGAACATTCGGCGCGGGCACAGACGCGCGCGCGGAGGCGTGCGATCCGGGCGCTCGATTGGTCATGAATCGGACCATCTCATCCATGCTTACCGCGCCGTTCGCATTCTGACTCAGACGCCACGGCGTCGTGATGCCATCGACGGCGAGCGCGACGACGGCGGATGCGTGAAACCACTCGTTTCGACGCAAGCCGGGCATCGTCGGGTAGTCGTCGCACGCGGCGAGCGGGCAGTACAAGTCGCACATATCCGCGATTCTCGTCGACGCAAACGCAGCGTTGAGCATGTCGACTCTCTTACGCTCTTTGTTCGCCGGTGGACGAACGGAAAAAAAACACACGGTGCGGTTATCGTAGTCGTCTCGAATGTCTTCCAACGCCCGAGCGCACACGCCGCCGAACCCGCTCGAGTCATCGCACAGGACGCGAAACCCACCGAGGGTGTCACAATCTTCCGCCCAATATCGCACCGCGTCTCGAACGTCCTCTCGTCGGTCTTCGCTGTCCATCCACTCCAGACCTTCGCCGAACCCCTCGAACGCGTCGACGTCGGCCCGCTTTCCCGCGAGCGTAAACGCGTTTCGCGCGTGCAGTTCCACCTTCAGGTAATCGCTCCAGTGCTTCGCCTCGACGTCCAACTTACTCGCAGCCTCTATTAACGCTCTCGTGATCTCCTCTGGATCCTCCAACGTCGTTCGTTCGCCTCCCGTCCCGCCCGTCTCCAGCGCCCGACCGACGCCGCCGAGCTTTCCGCGTCGCGCGCGCTCCTCGTCGTCATCATCATCATCTCTCCCGTCCACGATCGCTCGCACCCGCGCCTCGTTCGCCCTCGCCCTCGCTTCGCGTTCGAGCGCCAAAACGTACCCACTCTTCCTCGTCGTCGGCGCTCGATACGTCGCGCGTCTCCCGCTCCACGTCGCCGTCGCCGCGCCGTCCTCCGTCGTCCCCGTCCTCGTCCTCGTCGTCGTCGTCGTCGTCTTCATCCCTCCCGAGACGTCGAACATCACCACTCTCGGCGCGCGCGTCGTCGTCGTCGTCCCCATCGCGCCTCGCGACGCGCGCTCGGCGCGCTCGACGCGCCAATCCAGCGCGCGCGTCCCGTCGTCGTCGTCGTCGCGCGCGTCGTCGTCGTCGCGCGCGTTCCAGTAGTGCGCGCCGACCGCGTTGGCGTACGCGCCGAACTGCACCGTCACCGCGCCGCGCGTCGGCGCCATCGCGCCGCGTCGCGCTCCGCCGTCGTCGCGCGCCGTCGACATCGCTTTTTCGCGTCGGCGTTGACCGCGCGCGGCCGATAGATGCGCGCCGCGCTCGCGTTCGTCGCGTCGCGATTGTTCGCGCGCGTCCCGTGCGCGCCCGCGGACGTCGCGATGGACGTCGACGACGCGTCGGGCCGCGTCGTCGTGACGTGGACGCCGGGCCCGAGCGCGGGACGGCACAACCTCGAGGAGGAGGAGCACGTCGTGAGCGCGCGGTTTCGCGACGGGGCGTGCGAGGAGGCGCTGCGAGGGACGGCGTGCGATGGATGGATGGACGTGCACGTCGGGACGGGGCGACGGTTCGAGATGACGGTGCCGGAGGGGGCGAGGGGGACGCTGGAGGCGCGGTGCCGAGCGGAGAACGCGGCGGGCGCGAGCGCGTGGGTGACGGCGCGAAGGATCCGGGGAGAGGACGAGGGCGAACGCGAGTGGGGGGGGCAGTGGGGGAAAGGCGTCGATCGACGCGAGCGTTAGGTGATTGTGTTGTAGTGATTAGACGGCGCGCGTTCGAGTCGTGTCGGCGGCGCCGAAGCGCTCGAACGACGCGAACGAACGAATTTTAGTTCTTCTTTCCAGAAGTCCAGATGCCGGAGAAGAGTTCGTCGAACACGATTTCGCCCGCAGATTTGTAGTCGAGCGCTCGCTTTCGGAACGCGACGAGTCGCTGTTTGTCCTCCGCGGTGACGTTGAAATCTTTTTGCTCCAAAACCGTATCCGCCAAGTAGTGCAGCCACAGCGCGTTGGTCTTCGGGCAGTACTTGTTCCACTTGCCCTTGGTGACTCGTTTCATTCGACGGTACGTTTCCGATTGACAGTGACCTTTCGGTCCCGCGAAAAGCTCGGGGTCGGCGTTCAAGTCGCAAAACGCGTCGCCGTCTTCGGTGGTGAGGCGAGACAGGGTGAAGTCGATGATCGTGACGTCCAAGCCAGAGGTTTGGATGTTCAGCTCCACCCCGTTCAGTTTGGCGCGTTTTTGCTTCGTGCGAGTACGTTTGATGAGAACGTTACCCCAATGCAAATCTCTGTGCTCGAACTGACTCGCCTCTTCGGCCACGGACAAGGCGACGACGATTTGGAAGAGCATGGCGACTGTTTCCGTCATCGATCGAAGCTCGAAATGTTCCAAGTCTGTCCCACCATCGTCGCACGCGAACGAAATGTACAATTGATTACTCGGCAAACCATCGGGCTTTTCGTTCTCGCTCGCACCCGTGGATGCGTACTTGTCCCACGCCTCGAGTAGCCTTTTTGAATACGGACCTCGGCACACCGACGCGTCGAGAAGGCGAATGAAACCGTCGGTGAAATTCTTCGCGTTTTCATCCGCTTCGTGGTCACGCAACGCCGTGAGTGCCTTTAAGATGGAAGTTTCCGAACGAATCTCGCCTGGACCCATCTGAACCTCGCCGTTGACCAAGGCATCGCCGCCCATCGGCACGATTTTCATCACGACGCCGTCTTCTCCTCGGTAAGCCTCGCCGTACGTCCCTTCGCCAATCTTTTTCACACCGTGCTTGACGTAAGACTTGATGAGAGACGACATCGAGCCGACGTTTTGTTCGTTCTGATCGCACGCGCGCAAAAGTGCGGCGAGTGGCGAGCATTCGTCGTCGATGACGAGTCGTTCGACGTCCTCGTTCAAGCTTTCCAGCTCGTCCTCGGTTTCGGCGATGGACTCTTCCTCGTCCTCTTCGTCCTTTCGGTTCTCCCCGCGCGACTCGACGGCGACGTCTTCCTTGAGTGGCGTAAACACGGGAAGCGACGACACCCAGTTGGACACTCGATCGAACGCGTTCTCGCGACCGCTCGGCAGCGTCTCGGCGCGCGGCGCCGCCGCCGTAGGCTCCCTTCTCTTCGTCTCCATCTTCGCCCTGAGCTCGGGGGCGTTATCCACCAATCCCAATCCTTGCAACGCCTCTATCAATCCATTCGGGCTCATCACCAAACGATCTCCCATCGCCGCCCCTCGTTTCGGCGTCGCCTCCTCGCTCTCCTCCGCGAGCGATTCGTCATCCACGTCGTCGAAGAACGCTCTCGATTCCGCCAACTTCGCCAATCTCGCCCGATGCTCCCTCTCGGCCTTGGCGTTCCTGAATAATTTATTCCTCGACTTGAACACGAACGTGCGCTTCCCGACCGTCGCCGCCGTCGTCGTCGTCGTCGTCGGTTTCGCATCCGTCGCCGCGTCCGCCGCCTCCAGCGCCTCGCGCACGATCTCCAACCCTCGCGCGTTCGCCTCGCCTCGCGCGTCGTCGCGCGCCGTCGTCGTCGTCGCTCGCGCGTCGTTCGTCGTCGTCGCGTCCGTCGCGTCCCGCGCGTCGTCGCGCGCGCGCCCCGCGCGTCCGTCGTCGCGCGCCGTCGTCGCGTCGCGCTTCGTCCCCCCGTCGCTCTTCGCCGCCGTCCCGCGCCGCGCGTCGCGCCGTTTCCGCGCGTACCTCACGGCGACGGGCGCGTCGCGCGCGTTGGCCTCGCGCAGCGCGCGCGGCGCGCCCGCGGCGGCGTCGTCGTCGCGCATCGTCGTCGAGATGTGACGTCGTCGCGGTGTCGATTCGTCTTCACAACGCGGCGCGGCGCGACGCGCGGCGCGGGCGCGCGACGACGCGCGCGCGATGACGGCGCGCGACGACGCGCGGGACGACGACGACGCGCGGCGCCTCGAGGCGGGCGCGCGCGCGCTCGAGGCGGCGCTGACGGTGGACGACGACCCGCTGCGGTCGGGGGCGTCGGACGTCGAGCGACGACGACCGGCGTCGGCGCGGCGCGGACGAGGCGCGAGAGCGCTCGACGCGAGCGAGTGGGTGGCAAAGTTCGGCGTCGCGCGCAGGGGAGGGTGCGATGGACGCGTCGGGACGCGGGCGACGGGGGCGACCGAGGCGACGAGGGCGGCGACGGCTGGAGGCGGCGGCGGCGAGGGAGGGACGACGACGACGAGCGGGAGGCTGGGATTGGTGGCGAAAGAACGCGTGCGGGCGTGTGAGGTGCTGATCAGAGAGCGAGTGACGTCGATTCAGGGGACGTTTCGGAGTCAAGGGGCGTGCCTGGCGAGACTCATGGAACGCTTGCGAGAACGCGGAGAGCAAGACGCGAGTCGAGCGTGCGCGCCGTCGAGGGAGATGGCGAAGAAACTGCTCTCGAACGCTGAAGAAAGAGAGGAGGTTTTAGCGCTCGGGGCGAAATTAGGCGTGGAGGACGAAGAGGAGTGGTTAAAGTTTGCGGCGTTTGTCAAGTATAACGCCGTGACGAGAACGTGTCGACCGGCGACGACGAGCGCGGGCTCGATGATAGGCGCCGATGCCTACGTGCAGTGCTCAATGGTGATGTTTGACGCAATTAGCGCGTGCAACCACTCGTGTGACCCGAACGCGGAGGTGAGTCACGTGTCCGACGAGGGTGAGGTGTCGTTGTATTCGCTTCGCCCGATTGAGCGCGGAGAGGAGATAACAATTGCGTACGGAAAGCCTTCCCTCCGTTGGCTTCCAGCGCGCTGTCGAAAGAAAGCTTTACGCAGGGATTGGTATTTTGATTGCGCGTGCGCGCAGTGCAAGGCGGAAGTCGCCTCGGGATTAGCTGTAGATAAGCCTTTGGCGCGACCGTGGGACATACAAGATCCGCGATGGTTCTTTTGCACACACGACTACGTCACGGGATTCGAGTCGCACTTTGACGGCGAAGGCAACTTACTCTCGCTGAAATCGGCGACTGCGTCTCGATCGAATGTTTCACCGAGCGCGAGCGGGGCAAACATGTCTGAATCTGCCGCAGACGGCGTCGCCGCGGAATTCGGCGCCAAGTTGCACGTTGGCGGCTTGGGACTCGCAGCCGATGCGAGCGGTAGTAGTAGTGGCTTATGCGATTCATCTGATTCGTCTTCGTGCCAGTCGGTGGATTTAGACGAATACGACCGCGAATCGAGCGGAAGCGAGGACGAAGACGTCCTGCGATGGCACGAGCGCTGGCGCTCAAAACGCATCAAGGCATACAGCGTCAAGAACGTTGGATTGTATACCCCTTTGCAGCTTTATCACGCCATGCAGCGCTGTCAAATCAGACAGGATCATTGGCAACTTCTTGTCGTGCGTGAGGCTTTGATCACACAAATCATGAACGACGCGGCGATGAAAGGAAACGCGTCGTCTTCGCGCCCCAACGCTCCGAGTCTTGACGGCGGATGGGGCGAGCGCGGGAAGTTCCAAGCCTTCAAGCTCATCTTAAATCAGTGTAGAAGTCTGGCGCGTATGGCGCCGAACACAGGAAGTTTTGCAGAATTATTTGCGACGCTCGAAAACATCGTGTACTGGTGGAGCACCGACGGCTGGCACTACGTCTCGACGAAGCGCGAGCGCCGCGAGCAGGAGCGCGCTTTCTCGCGCGCTCGCGCGAGACGCGCGAGAAACGGCGCGGGAGAAACGGCGCGGGAATCCGATCGCTCCGATTCCGTCGATGACGATGAATTTTTCGAAATTCCCGTCCGTTCGCGATGGGCGTTTCGCTTGGAACGCCTGCGAGACGCCGCGCACGCCGACGTCTTGGCGTGGAACATGCAGTTTGGGAAGCTGCCGAGCGCGCCGTTTTAGCGATTTTCCCCTTTCGCGCTTTTAACATTGATGCGTTGTGTAATTCGAACTCATAGTCATATATTCTTGATTCACGAATCGTTAAATTTCTCAATTTACAAAATTGTTTTTTATTAAATGCGCGAAACGCGGAAATCGCGCATTTGACGAGTCGTGAACCGTTGTGAGTCCCTCGCCGATGAGAAATCGCCTCACGCGTCGCGCGAAGAAGCCGCGCGATCGCGGCGCGCGCGCGTCACAATTCCTCGCGAATCTCACAGTAAAAATGGCCCGTACGAAGCAAACTGCCCGTAAGTCCACCGGTGGCAAGGCCCCGCGCAAGCAACTCGCCACCAAGGCGGCCCGCAAGTCCGCCCCGGCGACCGGCGGCGTCAAGAAGCCGCACAGGTACCGCCCGGGTACCGTCGCGCTTCGGGAAATCCGCAAGTACCAAAAGTCCACCGAACTTTTGATCCGCAAGCTTCCGTTCCAACGCCTTGTCCGCGAAATCGCGCAAGACTTCAAGACGGACTTGCGATTCCAATCCTCCGCGGTCTTGGCGCTCCAAGAAGCGTCCGAAGCGTACTTGGTCGGCTTGTTCGAAGACACGAACTTGTGCGCCATCCACGCCAAGCGCGTCACCATCATGCCGAAGGACGTCCAACTCGCCCGCCGCATCCGAGGTGAGCGCGCGTAAGCGCCCGGTGACGTATCCTTTCTAAGGTGTTTCACTCTCAAACAAACAA
>Ga0255765_1000856_pt1 | contig 40030 bp, 26 predicted proteins | sample 041ome_8_FD_179965 | JGI IMG/M metagenome (GOLD analysis project Ga0255765, IMG submission 179965) | Coastal salt marsh microbial communities from the Groves Creek Marsh, Skidaway Island, Georgia - 041407BS metaG (version 2) | ecosystem: Environmental > Aquatic > Marine > Intertidal zone > Salt...
GCGCGTATATCACCGCGAAAACGCCCATCGAGGTGGCGAGCGGACGCGCGTATACCACCGCGAAAACGCCCATCGAGGTGGCGAGCGGACGCGCGTATACCACCGCGAAAACGCCCATCGAGGTGGCGAGCGGACGCGCGTATATCACCGCGAAAACGCCCATCGAGGTGGCGAGCGGACGCGCGTATATCACCGCGAAAACGCCCATCGAGGTGGCGACCGGCCGATCGACCGTCGCGGTCGATCGACGCGCCGGGACCGCGGTGCCGAGGGCGCGTCGGCGCGCAGAGCGCGACGCGCACGGCGCGCGACGGCGGCGGCGGCGCGCGCGCGGAGCGCTCGCGAGGGATCGCGATCGCGCGAGAGACGCGCGCGAGAGACGCGAGAGACGCGCGCGCGAAGCGCGCTTAGGGGGGGGAATTCGATCGACGCCGACGCGGTGCCCAGTGCGTGGGACGCGAGGACGCGGGGCGTCGCGCGCGCGAGCGCGAAGGGATAGAGAGAGAGAGGGAGAGAGGGAGAGAGAGAGGGATTGATTGGTTGATTGATTGATTGGACGATGGCGCTGGATGATCCGGTGCCCGTGCTGGTGACGCCGCGACGAGAGGCGCGGAACACGCCGGCGCGCGTGGCGTTGGGTTTCGACGTCAAGGACGTCGTCAAGGATGTCGCGGTGGGCGGATCGAGCGATGCGGGATCGCCGACGACGGTCGTGACGTCGCCGCTCGCGCGCGCGGGATCGGAGAGCGGGGAATTCGGTGAGAGTTTGTTGAACGCGGACGAGTTGGTCGCGCCGAAGCACGACATTAGAATCATGCTGAAGAATGGGTCGTCGAAACCGGTGGAAGTTTTGCGATCGCAAATGGTGACGTCGTTGACGCTGAGCATGAAACCCGAGTGGTTCACGAAACATAGACATGTGTTCTCGCGCTCGAGTCGACTGTTGCTCGGCGAGTCGTCTTTACCGGCTGATATCAGTCGGGACGAATTGTACAACAAGCTCGACGATCCGAACGAGTACCGCGAAGTGGTGATGAAACTCGCCGATTTGCAGTATATTCGAGTCAAGGCGGTCGTGAACGTAAACGAGGCGGGAGACATCGACGAGCGCGAGTATTGGTTGCCTCTGAATAGATCGCAAACCGTCGGCGAGATAAAGCGCTTGGTCGCCACCGCGGACGACTTGGAATCGTCCAAGGAAAAGTTGCTAGACAACGTGGACTTATCGACGGGAATGAGCATGGTTTTGCGTGGTAAAGAGTTGAATAATGATTCCACGATCGAAAGCCAAGGTTTGGAGCACAACGCGTTGATACATTTGTTCGTCAAGCGCGACGCAAACGTCAACGTGTCGATGCGCGGAAACAGCGAGTTGGAGATTCGTCTCAACGTCAATAAGACTGCGGAGACGTTTCGCGATCAACTTCACATGGTCAAGCCTGGTTCAGTGGATAGCGCGCAGTACGCCCATCGTCGAAGTGGTAGCGTTTCCATCTACCCAGGACGCGGCTTGCGAAACGGTCCCTTGAGCTCGTACGGCGGACGCGAGGGTACATCGCTCGAGTTGCGTCCGCACGTGCCGCGAATATCGCCGCGACGAAGTTCGTACACGAATTCTATGGCGATTCCATCACCACATTCCGCGTCGTTTGGTGCCCACTCCTTCGGTGGCCGCAGTATGCCTATTGCTTCTTCTTGGGGAGCAAGAGCCGCGCTGAATTCTTATCGGCAGAGCGGTAGCGTGAACGCTGACTCCATATCGCCACCAAGCGCGCCGATAACGCCTTTCGGTAGCCCTGGTACGCTTTCAGCGTCGTTTGACATGGCGCGAGAAGGTTTACTCATGGGTAACGCCCCTCAGCTTTCGCAAGGAGGCAACGGTGGCGCATACTTTTTGAAGGGCATCGATGGCAAACCCGCCGCCGTGTTCAAACCGGCGGACGAAGAACCGTTCGCTCCGAACAATCCGAGAGGACACCGAAGTAGCCATAATGGCGAGGGTATGCGCAAAGGGACGAAGGCGGGCGAAGGTGCCACGCGTGAAGTTGCGGCGTACTTGCTCGATCACGGTGGTTTCGCCGGCGTTCCCGCGACGTCTCTCGTCAACTTGACGGATGGGACCGAAGAGGATGATGGAAAGCTCGGCTCGCTTCAGGAATACGTCGAAAACACCGCTGAGGCAGAGGAGTATGGCCCAAGCATGTTTCCTACGGAAGAAGTGCACAAGATTACCGTTCTCGATATTCGCTTGGCGAACACCGACCGCAACGCTGGAAACATTTTATGCCGTAGCGACGAGAATGGCAACATCGTGGCGTTGATTCCAATCGACCACGGGTACGCACTTCCGCACACACTCGAAGACGTCTGTTTCGAGTGGGAATTCTGGCCCCAAGCATCAATTCCATACAGCGACGACGTCAAGGAGTACGTCGCTATGCTCGACGCCGACGCCGACGTCGAGTACTTGCGAGAAAACGACATCGAGCTTCAAGCCTCCTCAGAACGCGTTCTTCGCGTGTGTACTTTGGTTCTGAAAGAAGCTGTACGCCGCAACTTCACCGCAGCGAACATAGCCTCCATGCTCAGTCGAAAGATGTCCAACAGGAAGTCGGACATTGAAAAGATTGCCGCGCAAGCGGCGTCGACGGCCATCGCCGAGGGGCGTTCCGAACGTGGTCTTTTGGTGCATAAATCGCCAGAAAACGGTTCGTTTTGGAACGACTTGGCTGACGATGAAATCGCCGAAACGCGTTTCATCGCTCAATTCACCAATATCCTCAACGATTTCCTCGACAATTACGAACCGGAAGCCGACGGATGATTCCGCGAGCCCGAGGCGCCGCCTCCTCGCGCAGCGTCCGTCGCGCGCCGACGTTCGTTGTACAAACAATCGAATCGCGCACAGCGTGCAGACATTAAAACATTTGTTCATCGTACTTGTAACACATACCCACCTATATTTTATCCAACGTCTCGCCTCCGGCTTTCGCGCGTTGCCGCGCGACGCGCTATCCAAATCCAGCCGCCTTTCGCGATCGACAAGATGTCTCCACATCGCGCCGTCGTCGGCCCGTGCCTCTCGCGATGGCGCCCAAGTCGTTCGAAGACATGTTCGCGTGCTCGCCCGCGTCGCTGACCAAGCTCAGGGCGTCGCACGCACCGCACGCGTCGCCGGCGGCGTCGCACGCGCGTGACTACTCGCCCATCGCGTTCCCGTCGATGCGTCGAGACGACGAAGACGAACGCGCGCGCGCGGTCGCGGGCGCGTTCGATGACATGTTCGCGTGTTCGCCGGCGTCGCTGAAGAAGATGCGAGGATCGGCGGTGGAGCGGGCGTCGGGAGGGGTCGGGACGCCGACGGGGACGCCGACGCGGCCGACGGCGAGTCGCGAGGATTTAGCGTCGGCGTTCGGCGATATGTTTTTAGCGTCTCCGGCATCGTTGAAGAAGATGCGCGCCACGAATACGGCGGTGACGGGAACGAAGGCGCGCGAGCGTGGGGATGGATTCGGATCGCCCTTGCGTTACGACGGCGACGCGAACGCGGCGGAGCCGAAGAAGGAAGCGGTGAGTTTCAGTGAAATGTTCGCAAGTTCTCCCTCGGATTTGGCCAAGATGCGACGGTCGGACGTCGGTGGTGCCGCGCGCGGATCTAATGTGGAGGTTGCTAAGGTGGCAGTGGACGCGCGAGAGCGCACGAATGCGTTCGCAGGCATGTTTGCCAGTTCACCGGCGGATTTGGCCAAGATGCGCGGGAGGTCACAGTCGTCGATTTCTTACGCCGAAGGGCGGCACGGCGCGAGCGATCGATTTCAGGTTATCGCGCCTGATTTTCAAGCCATGTTTTCTAGTTCGCCGAGCGATTTGAAAAACTTGAGAAGCGCGTCGTCGTCGTCGAGGAAGAGGCTCGGCGACGAAGCTGATAGATTTGAGGTGACGTACTTGCTCCTCGCCCCTTGCGAAGCGGCAGCTCGAGAGAAGGTTTTAGAAATTTGTTTGGAACAGACTGTGGAGTTACCAGCGTCGCTCGTGCCGGAAGGGACTTGGATTCGAGAGCATGTCGTCGGTCGATTGGAGTCTTTGACGAAGCCGAAGACCGGACCGCACGCCCGTCGTCCGGACGCGTGGAACGCGATTGTCAGCTACCACGCCGACACTGCGGGTGGGGAGTTAACACAGCTTGTGAACGTCATCTTCGGCAACACGAGCATGAAGGAGAACGTGATGGTCGTCGATATCGAACTACCTCGCACCATGCTGCGCGAGTACCCTGGGCCACGATTCGGCGTTCACGGTCTTCGTCGTTTGCTCCGCGTACCCGAAGGGCCTCTGGTGATGACGGCACTCAAACCAATGGGATTGTCTAGCCAAGAATTAGCAGAAATTGCGTACGGTTTCGCCAAGGGAGGGATCGACATCATCAAGGATGACCACGGACTCGCAGACCAGCCGTACAGCCCTTACGACGAGCGAGTTCGAATGTGCGCTGCCGCTGTAGCGCGCGCCAACGCAGAGACCGGTCGAAACGTTCTCTACGCCCCGTGTATCAACGCTCCCGCGCATTTAATCATTTCTCGAGCGCACGCTGCGAGACAGGCGGGCGCGGGCGCGGTGTTGATGATTCCCGGCATTACGGGTTTGGACGCCATGCGTGAGCTCGCTGCAGACCCGAGCTTCAACCTCCCCATCATCGCTCATCCCGCGTTGCTCGGGTGCATGCTAGGCGGAGGGAGCACAAATAGAATAGCGGGCTTTAGTCATGAAGTCCTTCTCGGGTTATTACCGCGGTTGGCCGGTGCGGACGCCACCGTCTTCCCGTCCTTTGGCGGGCGGTTTGGATTCAGCGTGGACGAATGCAAGGCCATCAACGTCGGGTGCACGCGGGTGATGGGAGATTTGCCCGCCATTTTACCCTCTCCGGGCGGTGGCATGACGCTCGAGCGCATCGCTCAGATGCGCGAGGTGTACGGCCCCGATTTATTACTTCTCATCGGCGGTTCTTTGTACTCGCACTCGGAAAATCTCGTCGACGGCGCTCGTCACTTCATGAAACTCGCCGGACGCAAAGAGCTCTACGGTCCGCTCGAGTGCCCGCACGACGGTTACCGCGGACATACGATGTGAAGTTAAAGTATCGTACTTGTATAATAACAAAGGTATAATACTACCGCCACGCGTCTTCAGATACGATGCCGCGTTTCGCCGCCCACCCCACCGCCGGCGACACCAGCGTCGCCAGCATGTGCACCCCGAGCAAAGGCTGAAACAAAAACGGCCACAAAAATAACCACGTCCCCAAAAACGGTTCATCGTACGACAGCCCGTTCCCTTTGCTCAACCGCACCCCGACGCCGACGACGAGCCACGCCAGGATGAACAAGATGACGAAAAAGTCATACAACAAAAACGTATCGATCGCCTCCTTCACGCCGTCCATCGCCCCCGGCGCGGCTTTCGCGCTCGACGACGCTTCCTCCGCGCTCGTCTCGCGCGCCTTGGCCTCGGCGTAGCGCGCTATGTCGGCCTCGAGCTCGCTCGACACGTCGAAATCCCTGCGCTTGGTGATGTCATCGTCGTCGCCGTTCTCTCTCGCGCGCGGCGCGTTTCGCGCGCGTCGGCGCCCCGGCGCGGCGCCCCGGCGCGCGGTGCGTCGCGCGGGCGTCGCGCGGGCGCGCGCGGACGCCGCGACGGCCGTCGAGGACGCGATTGAATTCATCGTCGGGGCGTTATCGCGTCGCGAAGTGACGCGCGGCGCCGACACAACGCGACGCGTCGGCGCGGCGCCCGCGGCGCGCGAGGCGACGGCGATGGCGCGCGCGGTGACGACGGCGCGCGCGCGAGCGACGGCGCGCGCGCGCGCGGTGACGGAGCGACGAAAAGATGTCGATTTCGCGACGGCGTCGACGTCGGGACGACGACGCGCGCGGCGCGCGGCGACGACGACGCGCGCGACGGCGACGACGCGCGGCGCGACGCGCGATGGGATCGATGGTCGCGCGCGCGCGCGCGTGGCGTCGATCGAGAGACGGGGTGAACGCGCGGCGCGAACGCGCGCGGCGGACCCGACGTTCGCCGACGCGCTGGGGGTGACGGCGGCGACGTGGGAACAAGTCGAAGGCGGCCTGTTCGGCGCGTCGTTGTTCCCGTACCTTGGATTTCTGTATTTTTTGGCCAAGCCGGAGGCGAGGTGCCCGCGCGGGACGCTTTTCGGATTCAAATTCTTGCTCGCGTTTGTGTTCGGGACGATTCCGTTCGCGATTTACGCAAAGGTCGAGTACGACGAGATATTGGCGAACGTCGACGTGCTGCACGGGGTGGCGGAGTCGCTCCTGACGATGACGAATGTTTTCATCGTGCTCGGGTTTCGGCAAGGCCTGCGCGACGCGAGCGAGGGGGGAGATGGAGACGGCAGGCGGCGGAGGAAGACGAGTTTGGGCGACATCGGCGCGGCGTTGTTTTGCGCGCTCGCGACGTCGAGCGCTATTTTCGGCGCGACGGAGGCGTTTGCGGGAACGGAGATCGCTGAAACGGCAGCGATTTGGGATTCCACGTGGCCGCACGTCGAGCCTGCGAACGCGTTGAGCTTGCCCACGTGGGTGATTCACGTGTCGAGCTTGGTCGAGTGGTTGATCGCGATGGGATTGGCGTGGGAATACGCAGAGGTGACCAAGAGACCGGCGTGGAAGGGCTTGACACTCGGGATGATCCCGTGTCACGCCTCCGGCATCGCGGCGTGTACGTTTCACTTGTTCTACAACGCCCCGGCGCTAAACAGCGTCGTGGCGATGCAAGCGCTCTTGACCGTCGTCGGCAACACCACGTGCGCGCTCGCGTCGTATCGCATCGCCAAGGAGGGCGAACGAATGTTGGCGTCGCCGCCGACGACGACGGAGCCGGAGACGGACGTCAACGACGAAGTGGAAATCATCGAGATCTCCATCGGTAACGAGTCTTTGAAGGGTTGGGAAGATTTAAGCGCCGCGTGGGCCGCGGATTCCGACGCCGTGCTCTTGCTCAAGCTCGCCTTAGTCTCCGCCGTCGCCTCCGCAGGCGTCAAGTACGGCTCGCTCCTCGTCGATTTCCCGTTCGAACCAAACCTTTGGGTGGCGTATTCCATCATATTTGTCCCGACGCTGTTGAATTGCGCCAAGTGGAAGCAATTGAGCGACGAAGGCGCCGCCTTGTAACAACAACGAATTGCTGTAGAGCGCGCCGCTCTCACCGGCGCGCCGTGACAATGACGGACCGACCGTCCACGAGCGGCGCGAACGACGAAGACGAAGACGACACCGCGCGCGCGCTTCGCCGAGCCCTGGGCGCGACGAAACACGCGCCAGAACTGCGCGAGTTTTTGCTTTCGCTCGGCATTCGCGACCCTCCGTCCGACTCAAAAACTTTCGCCCCGAGCTGCGAGTACGTCAATTTCAGGCCGCACGGGTTATCGCTGTGCTTCGAGGGCGGGAAGCTGGACTGCGTGCACTGCTACGCGGGGTGCGATGGGTTCGGGACGTACGCGGGCGGTTTGCCGACGGGCGTGGCGCTGACGAGCGCGGCGGCGGACGTCGTGCGGAAACTCGGCGAGCCGACGAGCAAGGGAGGGCAAGGCAGGATGATTTGGTTGTCGTACGATCATCTAGGGGTGAAATTCGACGTCGCGGCGAGTGGGTGGGACGAGCCGGACGCGCGGCTGACGTCGGTGGCGATTTGGGACGCGAGCGGTTACGGCGAAGACGACGTAGCCGCGAAAAAGTAGATGTAATGCGTAGTTTAGTACCGTAGATAGCACAGAGTTCGACTAGTTTGCTATTTTGACGACGAAACGAGTCGTCGATCATTTCTTGCGCCGCTTGCGACCACCCTCCGCGCGCGTGCGCTGTGGCTTGTTGCCATCCTTGCTCGCCTCCGCCTTGGCGCGTTCACTTCGCTCGACGAGTTTTTGAGCGTGATTCTTGATGTAAATCGGATCTTTAGTCACTGGAAGTTCTTTCTTTGGAATGTGCACGGGCGTGCGAGCTTTCTTTGAAGACGACGAACTCGACGAACTCGAACTCGAACTCGACGAACTCGAACTCGAACTCGAACTCGAATCACTATCGTTTCCATCGTCAGATTCATTCAAGAAGAAGTCGTCCTGCTCGGCATCTATCGCAGCATCGCCTTGCGCCGCCATGTCCGCGCCGCCCTCGTTCTCGTCTCCGAGCGCCGCCGACGCCGCCAAGTTCGCCTTGACCAATTTCCGGAGCCTCGCGCGTTCCTTCGTCGCGTGTTCTGTATCTCCCTCCTTCACCAACACGCTCACATACTTCTCCCCTCTTGGAAAGTTCATCACGTACTCTAAATCTTCCTTCACTTGCGCCAATTCGTCTAATTCATCCGCGCCCAACGCCCCGTCGTCGTCTCGCTTCTTCTCGAGTTGCTCCTTTCGCCGCGTCAACTTTACCCGCTCGAAAAACTTCACCTTGTGATACTTGGTCGACAGTTTCTTCTCCCGTTCGATTCGAGCGTTCTCTTTCCCAGCATCTCGCAGCTTTTCCAGCTCGCGCGCTTTTTCCTCGCGCAGTTTCGGCGGTATTCCTTCGCGCTTGAGGAGGCGCTCGATGCTTCGAATTTGATTCTTCACGCTCGGACGCTTGGCGGCGGCGTGTTTACCGCCCGTGCGCTTGACCCATTTGCGCTTGACGCCACCCTCGGGCGCTCTTTCGTTTTGCGGGCGCATCGGCGACGGAACGGGGACCGAGCGCGCGAGACAGTGTCGGCGTGGCGTGTCGAAAAAAGTGGCGGCTGCGTTTGCTCGGGCGCAAAGAAGTGCATTTTAATTTTCGTTTACATTCGCGCCTTTCGGACGAGATAAGCTATACAATGAGCAGAGTTAACAAGTAACAAGTAATGATCGCGCGCGCGCGCGCCGTCAAACGTGAAGCTCGCTCTACCCGAAGAGCGCGCGCCCGGTGAGCATTTGAGTCGACCGCGAAGAGCCTCTGCTCATGCGCGGCGAGGCGTTCATCTCCAAGTGCAACTTCATCGCCATCTGTTCGTCCGTCAACTCTTTCGGTTCCGCGTTAGAATCGTCGTCGTCATCTTCGTCAGATTTCAACGCCTGTGTCGTCGAGCGATCGCGTTTCGTCGACAGCTTCTTCTTCTTCTTCTCCGTCGTCGCCGTCGCCGTGTTGAGCGACGAAGAGCTCATATTCCGCGGTCCCTTCTTACTCTTCGTCGACGCCGACGCGCCACCGTTTTCTCTATCGCTACTGCCTCCGTCCACATCGTATCGCTCCTCGCTCACGATCTCCAACGCCTTGCCCAACAACCGCGGGTCCCGCAGCGCCGTTCGCACGTACGCCTCCCCCGCGAGACGCGCCTTCTTACTCCCCAAATCCGTCGGCGAGTGCGCCACGTCTCGCAGCACGCACGCCAAGCGTTTTCGCGGCGGCAGCGTGTGCACTTCCGCCGAAGCGTACAAGAAATCCATCGCGATTCGGACGATTCGTCGGCGCAATTTCCGACGTCACCCGCGATTCAGCGCGCCGCCGTCGCGAACGAGTCGCGGCGTCGTCTCGGCGATTCTCGCGGCGTCGAGGGACGCAAAACGTGCGCGCCGCGTTCGAATCTCCCTCGGCGAGCGATCTCGCGTCGCGTCGAGCGTTTCGCGCGGCGACGGGGAATGCGGCGTCGGCGGCCCGATCGCCCGCCGGCGCCGCCAGCGCACGGCGGCGACCTGTAACAACGCGCTCGACGACGAACGCGAACGCACAGTTTCGAGTTTATGCGTTTATTACATAGTCTTCGGAACTAGTAGCGTATGGGAAACCGTAAAAAGTTTCCGAAATCGCTTCATCTAGCCACGCGCCAATGGTTTAGTGGTAGAATTCCTGTTTCCCAAACATGTGGCCCGGGTTCGATTCCCGGTTGGCGCACTGCAACTTTTTTAGAGCTACGCGGTGCACTTTTCGTTCGCGTGCGATTCTGGGCTACGCTACGGCGCTTCTTTTGCGTTCGCGTGCGATTCTGGGTCACGCCACGGCGCTAGAGCTACGTCTATTTTCTATCTTCTATTTTAGCGGGCCCGCCGCGCGCCCGCTCGCCGCGATATCGCACTTCCAACTCTTGCACGTCTTTGCACGACCCCAACGCGGTCTTCATGCCGCGCAACACGCGCTTTCTGATTTCCTCATCCACCGGTCGCTCGCACTCGGCGCGCGACGTTCGCAGGTAGAAGACGCCCGTGTCGAAACTCGACACGCGATGGCGCTCGTGACTCGGACGAGCGTGCTGGGCGCCGTCGCAAAAGCCGTGAGACTGCGCATCGATGATGTCTGGACCGTGCTGCAGATGTCGACTTTCCAAGAGCGCACTCCAGTAATGGCATTCCTTCCACAGCGGTACGATGACTACGAAACTGAGCGCCTCGTTCGCGTTCGCGGCGCGATCGAGCAAATCGTTCGCCTTTTCGACCGCGCGCGACATCGTTTCCGGGACGAAAGGCGGGTTCATCTCGAACGATCCGCGTTTTGGTGCAAAGTCGTCGCTAAAAAAGCTTCCGAGCGATCCGAAGAACGCGTCGACGTCTGGCGCGCGGTCCTCGTCAAAACCAAATTGCGAACAAAATTGCCCGTACCGAGCGTTGAGCGGCGACGCGAAACACTCGCACGACACGCCCAACTTTTCGTTCAAAACATCGAACGCATCCTCGGCGAGCGCGCTTTGGTATCCAGCCCCGCCCAGCGATTCGTATCGCATCAACAATGCGAACACGGCGCACGCGAACTTTTGGTACTCGTCTGAATCGACGTCCTCCGTCAACGGTTCACAGCCTCGCACTGTTCTGCAATATAAAGCGCGCAGTTTACCGAGATGTGCTTTCGCACACTTCACGTACGGTTTCTCTGTTCCCAATTGCATCGTCAAGAAAGCACCTTTGTCGCGAACGACGACGGCGTCGCGCGCCTCTCCGCCGTCGTCGCGCGCCTCGGCCCATCGAGCCGCGCTCTCCTTGGCGACCGCGAGCGCCTCCGCCGCCCCTTCCGCACCGTCTCGCTCGCTCGCCCCGTGTCTAATCAAATCGTTCGCCAAACCGAGCCCCTGCGCCGGCAACACCGGCGCCGCGAGCGCGCCCGAGACGGCGCACCTCGCCAACCAACGCTCAAACAGCAGCAGCGGCGTCCCTCCCTCGTCGGTCCGCCCCGTCCTCGCCCGCGCGATGCGCTGCAGCGCGCTCCTCGCGCGCTTCACGCTGCGAAACAGCGCGAGCTCGCGCGCAGCCGCCCGACGCGCGTCGCCGACGTCGGCGCGCTCGCGCACGCCGCGCACGCGCACGCCCGTGGGGGTGTCCGAGCTCCTCCGGTCGTCCACGTCCAAGGCGCGCACGCGCGGGTCCCATATGCGCCGCTTGACGGCGTCGGTGGGCGCGCGATCCGCTCGACGCGCGCGCTTGGGCATCGCGCCGGCGTCGGACGCGGTCGGGTGTGCGGGAGACGCGCTTTTGAAAGATTACTCATGTCCAGCCGCGAGGAGTGGGTGGTTGGCAGATATTTTTCTCGAGCGGACGCGTTCGATGTTGCTTGATTATATTACTAACCGGCTGTTGCTGTTCTACGCGCTCAAAGGCCGCCGGCGATGATTCTTGGTAGGATTGCGGTGGCGACACCGAGGGCGTAGTACGCCCAGACCGGAATGTCGCGCACGTCGACGACGGTGTCGCCCTTGGCGCGACCGTCCATCATGGCTTGCATCTTTTCGCCGTCGTCTGCGGCGGCGAGTTGCTTTTCGACCTTGCTGGAGATTTCGTCGATGGTAGACTCGTCGATCTCCATGGACGTGGCGTATCGGCGCTTGATGCGGTCCAAATCATCCGCAATCTTGCGCGATTCCTCGAGAACCTTGCGTTCTTCGCCGTAAAGCGCCAAGAAATCGGCGAGCTTTTTCTCCGTGGCGCCCAACTTTTCGCGAACGATGATGAGTTGCTTTTCGTTAGTCTCGATTTGTGACTTGTACGTGGCCACGTCCTTGGTTTCAGTGCGAAGTCTCTGGATTTCCGCTTCGGCCACGTCCGCTCTCTTCTCGGCGCTAGAGACGTCAACAAGCGCTTGACGCGAGAGCTCGTCGATTTCGGATTCGTGCTTTTGCTGCATGGAGGCATACTTGGATTCGAAATCCGCCGTCAAGCGCGCGATCTCCGAAGCTCGTTGATTCTGTGCGTTTGCGAGCGCTTTGGTAAGGTCCGCCTGCAATTGAGCGAGCTCATCCTTGAGCTTTTGCATTTCAGCAGCCTTGGAAGCGTCGACGCTGGAGAGCTTATTTGCCAGCACAGACTTCTCCTCCGCGATGGCGGCGAGCGACTTCTCGAGCTCGGCGACGCGCGCTTGAGCAGCGTCCCTGGCGGTGGCGAGCGTTGCCAGCTCCTTGGGATCGACGGCGTTCTTCGTGAGAGTCGCGACTTCCTTCTCCAGTTCGCTCGCGCGAGCCAAGGCGGCGTCTCGAGCGCTGGCGAGCGTTGCCAGCTCCTTGGGATCGACGGCGTTCTTCGTGAGAGTCGCGACTTCCTTCTCCAGTTCGCTCGCGCGAGCCAAGGCGGCGTCTCGAGCGCTGGCGAGCGCTGCCAGCTCCTTGGGATCGACGGCGTTCTTCGTGAGAGTCGCGACTTCCTTCTCCAGTTCGCTCGCGCGAGCCAAGGCCGCGTCTCGCGCGTTCGTGAGAGAGGCCACTTCCTGCTCGAGCTTTTCGAGAGCTGCCTTGGCCGAAGCCGCGTCGTTGGAAGCGGACTTCGCGTCAGCGCTCGCCTTCGTCAGCGCAGCGTTAGTGTCTGCGATCGCCTTCTCGAGCTTGGCCTTTTCAGCTTCGAGCGCGGTCACCTTACCGGCGCTCGTCGTGTCGACCTTGGCCAATGCTTGCGAGAGCTCGGACTTGTGTTGCGCAACAATACTGCTCAACTCGTCGGCGTGAGCCTTCTTCAAATCTGCAGTCGCTTGTTTGACGAGCTTTTCGTATTCGGCGACCTCAGCTTCGAAGGCGGCACGAGCCTTGGCGGACTCATCCAAGAACATTTGCTCCAACTTCTTTCGTTGATCCTCGGCTTCGGCGATGACTTGACTTCGCGCTCGCTCGAGCGCCGTCTTCGAAGACGCTTCGAGTTCCGCACGCTGCGCTTCAGCATCCGTCAACGACTTGGCGAGTTTATCCTTTTCGCTTTGAAGTTGCGCTTCGAGGGCGCTAATTTGCGCTTTGAGGTCCGACGCGTCGCTGGCATCCTTCAACGCCGCCACATGATCCTTGTTCAATTTATCAATCTCCGCGGCGTGATCCTGTTGCAACTTGTTCAAAGTGGATTCATACGACGCCTTGGAGCTCGTCAACGAATTAGTGAGCTCGTCGACTTGTTGTTGCAACCCGGGGATGAGAGCCGCTTTGGTGAGAGCATCGACGAGTTCTTTTTCAGCTTGTGCGGCGTTCTGCTTCTCGGCATCCGCGAGTTTCGCCTTGAGTGCGTCAATTTCTGCTTGCGCTTTCGTCAACTTGGCTCCGTACTCCGCTTCCACTTGTTCCTTCGCCTTTTGTAATGCGCTCTTTTGCTCAGTCTCGAGCTTGGAAATCTTCGAAAGCAAAACCGCATCGGCACTCTCTGCGGCTTCCTTTGCCGCGGTGAGATCTCTAGCGTTTTGAGCCTTGAGCGCGGCGACGTCCGCCTCGTATTGAGCCTTGGCGTCTGCGAGTGCTTTGCTAGCTGCCGCAACATCCGCATCGGTACGTTTGCGAAGCTCTTCGATTTGAGCGGCTAATTTGGCGTCAAGTTCAGCCTTTTGCTCCGCGAGTCGCGCTGAAATTTGGGCGTCAACATCGGCGAGCGATTGAACAGCTGAAGCCTTCGCCTTTTCGGCATCAGCCTTGGCCAAGGACAAATTCTGATCATGTTCTGCTTCAAGAGCGGCGATGCGAGCGCTGAGTGCGTCGCGCTCCGACGAGACAGCGGCCACGCCGTCCTTCGCTTGCGCATCGAACGCGCTTCTGAGCTCGTGCATCTCATCAGCGAAGTGCTTCTCCAACTCGGCAACCTTGTTTGCCGCCGCACTCTTCGCCTCACTGAGCTGCGATTCCAATTCCTTGATTTCCTCTTCAGCCTCCTTGAGTTTGGCGTTGAGCGTCGCGATTTCGGCGTCAAATTTTGCCTTGGCATCGGTGCCCGCCGCGGCCGCCTTCAGTTCAAGAGCCTTAATTTCAGCCTCAAGCTTTTGAACCGTCGACTTGTACTCGCTCTCCGTCGAGCTGAACTTGGCTGTCAGGGCGTCGAGCTCCTTCTTGGCCGCACTCCCATCTTCAGCCTTGATAGCCGCGTCTTGGATCGCCTCGGCAGTGCGCGACTTTTCCGCCGCTAGTTGGCGCGCAGCGTCTTCACGCGCCGCAGCAAGTTGGTCTTCAAGGGATTTGGTCGTCTTAGCGAGGTCTGTCTCGAGTTGCGCCATCTTCGCCTTGATGGCTTCAGCTTGCGCAGCTTCGGCAGACTTCAGCTTGGACTGCGATTCAGCGATTGCCTTCGCGTGATCAGCGTTGATTCTTTCGATCTGCACCTTATGCGCGCGTTCGAGTTCATCCATCTTCGTCAACCACGTCTTCTCGACCTCAGCCTCTCGAGAAGCGAGAGCAGATTCAAGCGAAATCTGCGATTGCTTCTTCAATGCGTCGATTTCGGCATCGTACGCTTGCGCCTTTTCCTTGGCAGCTTTCTCGGCGATCTCTAACGCATTGATTCTAGACTCGTACGACGAGACGAGCTTTTGCGTCTTTGAAGTTTCGGAATCAAAGAGCGCTTTCAAGGCGCGGCGTTCCGCCGCCATCGAGCGTGTAGCGTTCGCCAACTGCTTCTCAAGTTCGGCTTCGGCCGCGACACGAGTAGCCTTGGCCGTGAACTCGAGTTGCGCCGCGAGTTCTTGCTTGGCGTCTTCCTTCAGCTGACGTACTTTGCTCTTGGTATCCTTTTCCATCTTTTCAACTTTGACGGCGTGCGCCGCGCCGAGGCGCTCCATCTTGCCTGACCAGAACAAGTTCAGCCTTTCTTCGGCACTTTCAATCTCCTTCTTCAAGTTGTCGCCCGTGAACATCTTCATTTTTTCGGATTCGGACTTGAGAAGATCGAACACCGCTCGTCGCTCGTTCTTGGACATCTTGAGTTGCTTTTGAAGCTCCGCGATGGCGGCATCCTTTTCAGCCAACAGCTCCGCCGTCATTTCGAGCTCTTCTTCCTTCATCTCGGCGACGAGCTGGATCTTTTCAATCTCGTTGAGGTGAATTTGTTCAGCCACGGCATCGATAATTTCTTGCTTGGCGGCTACGAGATCTTGCGCAGCTCCTTCTTTGACTAGTTCGAGGCTCCTCGCGTGCGCGGTTTGCGCGGCGGCAGCGGCGCTCTCGTACGTCGCCTTGAGGACAGCCATCTCGGCGCGAATGGCTTCGACATCCTTGGCGCTCGCCGCCTTGGTTCGCTCGAGGCTGTCAGCGTGCGCCTTTTGGGCTGCATCAGCGGCACTTCGGTACGTCGCCTCTAAGGTCGCCTTTTCGGCCGCAAAGGCGCTCGCGCCGCGCTTCTCGGCTTCGGATTCGACTTGCTGCATCTTGGCCTGGTGCTCGCGCATGAGTTGCGCGATGGCTTCGGTATGCCTGGCGTCGAGATCGGCGAGCTTCTTCTTGGAGTCTTCATTTATTTTCATCTCCGCCTCAGTGATCGCCGCGCGCATCTCAACCTTCCAAGCCGCTTCCTTATCGTTCATGAGAAGCTCGAGCGCTTGACGCTCCGCGAGAGCCTCGGCAATGGCGCGCTGCAACTCGCGTTCGGCTTCGAACTGCACTTCAGCCACGGCGGCGACGAGTTCGGCGGCGGATGTTTCTGCATTCGCAGCCGCCTCTTCGAGCTTGGAAATAAGCGATAACTTCTCGGCTTCAATGGCCGTGACCTTGGCGTGCCAGTCCGCGGCTTGCGCCTCCTTGACGGAGATGGCTTTTTGAAGCTTGGAAACTTCAGAGTACATCATCGCTCTTTGGGCCTGGTACAACGCCTTGGCGGCGCGCACTTTGGACAATAGATCCTTACGCTCGTCCGCAAATTTGCCTTCCATGCCCGCGACCTCAGTCTCGAGCTTCGAGATCGTTTCCTTGAGCAAAGCCGTGTCGCGCTCGTGCGCCTCGCGCATGCGTCGCTTTTCGGCTTCAAACTGCGCCTTGGCTTGTTCGAGAGCCTTGGCCTTGTCGGCGGCGTGTGAGTTATTTTGATCGCGCAACTTTGTGATGTCCATCTGCAAACGGGCGATTTCACGCTTGTGGCGCTCCTCCACGCGCGACATTTCCATCGCAAACTGAGATTGCTTCTGCTCGAGCTCAGCCATCTCGGCTTCAAACTCGCGCATCATCACCTCGCGAAGCGCCTCGAGGCGTTCGAAAGACTTGGCCCCCCGAGCCATCGCCTGCGCGTGAACTTGCGCGTCGTACGATCCTTCCAACATGGACGAATCGGCGAGCGTGCGAACCAACCACGCGGCCGCGCACGTCGCCGCGCACGCCGCGCCCGCGCTGAGCACGCACGTCGCGCTCACCTTGTACGCTTGGACGACGACGATGGACAACAGAGACCCGAACGCATACGTCACGCACATCGCCAACGCCCCCGGCGCGCTCGCCATCCCGCCAAATTTACTCCACACGTACGCCGACACCAGCGTCGCGAGCGTCGCCGCGGACGCACGAATCGCGCTCGCCCCCGGCGTCGCCGCCCACGTCAATCCGCCCGCCGTCACAAACGCGTAATCCGCCGCGCACACCGCCCCTACGACCGCTCCCGCCGTGAGCAGCGCCCGCATCGCGGACGGCGTCGAATTCGGTCCATCATTCGACGATCCCGACGGGACTCCCATCGTCGTCGTCGTCGTCGTCGTCGTCGTTTCGTTCGCCTCGTACGTCATCCGCAGCGACCCGTCGCTCGACGCGCGCGTCTCCGCGCGTCGCCCTCGCGTCGCGCCTCCCCTCGCCCATCCGCCCTCGCCCGGCCTCGCGCGCGCCGCGCCCGCGCGCGCATCGCTCCCGAATCCCATCCCGCGCGCCGTCGCGCCTCCTCGCACCACGCGCGCGCGCGTCGTCCGTCCCGGCGTCGCCTCGATCGGTGACGTCGCGCGCGTCGTCCGTCGTCCCGCGCGTCCCGCGCCTCGCACCGCATCGCTCGGCGCGCGCGCGCCCGCGAGCGCGCGCATCGACGTCACACCGCGCGTCGACATCGTTCACGCGTCGCGCACTCGCGCGCGTCGACGCCGACGGTCGCCGCGCGCGCGCGATCGCGCATCACCCATCGCGCCGCGCATCCAGCGTGGCCGCGGTCGGTCGCGGTCGGTCGATCGATCGCGCGCGATCGATCCGATCGATCGCGCGTCGATCGCGATCGCGCGCGATCGATCGCGCGATCGATCGCGCGCGATCCGATCGCGCGTCGCGCGCGTCGATCGCGAGCGATTTTTTCGATCGGTTTCATCGCGGCGATCGTCGACGATCGATGGCGATCTCGACGCGCGAAACGCGCGGTCGGATAAATTTATATACCACGGGTTGGGAGAGTCCCTCCATGACTGACGAGTCATGAACCGTCGATAAGTACGTATTTTACATAGAAAAGTACTATCGCGCGGTCGCGCGCGCCGGCGACCGACCGTGCACGGGGGCGCGTGGCGACGCGCCGATTCCGGAGACGCGACGAGAGATCGCGGCGCGCGCGAGGGCGGCGACGCGAGACGAACGAACGAACGAACGAACGAACGAACGAACGAACGAACGAAAAACGCGGGATGGCGAGCCTGTTCGCGCGATGCACGCCGGGGTCGTACGACACGCTCGAAACGGCGGCGAAAGGGATGATGCACGCGCAGCTCGCGTGCGCGCTGCTCGGGACGTGCGGGTGGCAAGGGACGGGCTACCTCGCGGGAGTGGCGGCGATGTCGTGCTTCGGGTTGGTGGCCATGGAAACCGGCAAGAGTGGGCTGCTGAAGGTGCGCGAACGGCGAGGCGAACGGCGAAGCGGGTTTGAACTGAATTGACGCCGCGAGGCGACGCGACGCGACGCGAACGGGAGACTGACGGCGGCGGATTTCGACGCGCGACGCGCAGTACACGGCGGCGAGCTGCTGGTACACGCTCTGGCTCGACATCATATGGATGGCGTCGTACGCGACGGATAACATCAACAAAAACAACTGGAACACTGGACATAGGCGAGGGAACGAGCTTTGCGTCGGGATGGTCGTGTTGATTTTCATGCTCAGGTTCCCGCAGTTTTTCGTGTGGCAAAAGCTGTGGCACTTAGGATTCAAGACGAGTGGCGGTCCCGGGGCTCAACCCTCGAGATACGTCGACTTCGCCACGAACCCGGTGGCGCGAGGTCAAGAGATGGGTTCGCCGAGGCCTCAAGGCGACGCGTTCGCGCAACCGCCTCGAGCGACGACAGCGACGCCGTCGTCCGCCCTCGCGACGGCCCCGGTGTCGCCCTCGCCCGCGCCGCCCGCCCCCGTGGTGAGCGCGCCTTCACCGCCGGCCCCAATCTCCGCCCCGGCCGTCGTCTCGTTCACTCCGAGTGGACCTGGCAACGTGTAGGCGACGAGACGTGCCACGCTTAGCCCACGCGTGTGCGTGAGTATAATCATCCCGTTTGTGATAATCCAACCGAATAATACAATATATTTTCGAGCGAACGATTCTCTGATCCCGCGTCTGCGTTGCGCCATAAATTGGTTCGCTATAAATTGGTCTAATTACAATCACGTTTCGTCAAAACGTTCCGCGTCGCCGGCGCTCAACCGCCGCAGTTCAATTCTTCGTCTTCCGCGGTCGGATTCTACGCCGTGGTCTCTTTAGGTCTGCGATAAAGCATGATGTGCGGCTCCGGGCGATGGCTGCGCACGCGCGGTGTAAAACAAAGTCAGTCGGCGTCGCGCGTCGCGTCCGCGGCGCCGGCCTCGCGCGTCGAATCGAAACGACAGCCATCGCTCAAACGCATCCAAAATCACCCGCGCGCGCACTCGATACGTACATCGCGTAGTGTACCCAACCTCGGGATTGTTGCACGCCCAATCCGCGCCATTCGGTCTGCGCGCGCGTCTTCGTCAGTCCTCCTTCGTCTCGCGGGGGAAAGAATCCCTCCTTCGCGCGCGCGTCGTCGACCCGTCGCGTCCTCCCCCGTCTCCATCCCTCGCGCGCACCTCGGTCAACAACCGATTCTTCGGCAACAACTTCGCGATATCCGGCGGCAACACCACGTGTCTGCGGTCGCGCGCGCGCGCCGTCGTCTCGTCAGTCTCGCAACGTTCGTTTCGTCGCGTCTCGTTTCGATCGTTTCCCGCGTCGCCCGTCGTCGTCATCGCCGTCGCGCGCGGCGCCGCACCTGTACTCGTACACGTCGTCGTAGTATTTTTCGCTGTACTGAATCTGCGGCATCGCGCGCGCGGCGTTCGATCGCGCGGGTCGGTGTGCGGGACGTCCGACAGCTCGCTTTGAATTTTCCGCCGCTCCACTTCCGGGTGTGCGACATGGTCGACGTCGGCGCGTCGTGGTGCCCGGTTTCGTCGCCGCAAACGAGGCACCACCGCGCGACCGGCGTCGCCGGCACTCGCCCGCGCGACGATGGCGACGGCGTCGACGACGCGGACGCGCGCGACGCGGCGCGCGCCCTGGACGACGACGCTCGCGTGCGTCGCGGTCGCGGTCGCGCGCGCGGCGCGCGCGCGAGCGGCGACGGGACGATCGCTGGCGATCGCGATGCGACGGCGGACGACGACCGCGACGGCGGGACGGCGACTGTCGCGGGCGGACGCGATCGAGATTCGGTCGTACGGCGCGCGCCTGGGGAATGGATACGGCTCCGGGCACGAGTTTTCGCTGACGGTGACGCTGCCGGGCGCGCAAAATTTTGACCTCATCGTCGACACCGGGTCGCCGCTCACGTATTTTCCGTGCGTCGGGTGCGACGCGGAGTTGTGCGGGTATCACGAGCATCAATACTACGATTGGCGGTTGTCGAACGATTTTCGGCTGTTGAACGCGTCGATGAACGCCGCGGATGCCGCGTTTTGCGACGCGATGCCCGTCGCGCACAACGTCAGCGCCGACGGCGAGTGTTTATTCGGGCTGGAGTACCTGGACGGTGCGCGAGGAGGCGGGTCCATGATCGAAGATGTGGTCAGCGTCGGGGATGAATTGTCCCCGGCCAAGATGATTTTCGGGTGCGGTGGTGTCGTAGAAGCTGATGGGGGGTTTGATCGACAAGACGGCATGGCTGGTTTCAGTCGAGGTAACACCGCGTTTCACACGCAGTTGGCGAAAGCCGGAGTTATCAACGCGCACGTTTTTGGATTCTGTTCAGAGGGAAGCGGCACGGATACGGCGATGTTATCGCTCGGTCGGTATGATTTCGGTCGAGATCTTGCGCCTCTATCGTATACACGGATACTTGGGGCTGATGATCTCGCCGTTCGCACGATGTCGTGGAAACTCGGCGAAGCCATCATCGCGAGCTCGTCGAACGTCTACACCGTTCTTGATAGCGGCACCACGCTTGTTCTTCTACCCCCCGCTATGCGAGATGATTTTATCACAAAGTTAGTGGCACAAATGGCGGCTACCCATCCAGAACTTGAACTTTTTGACGACGAAGATTTGGGGCAAATGTGTTTCTCCTCTGCCACGCCGGTGCTGACGGCGAAGCTTCGCGACGAGTGGTTTCCAAAACTAGCCATCACGTACGACCCAGATATCACGTTGATCCTTCCATCAGAGAACTACTTGAACAGTCATTTATACATACCACACACTTACTGCTTGGGAATCGACGAATCAGATGACGGGACGATTTTACTCGGCCAACAAGCGCTGAGAAACACGTTCATTGAATACGACCTTGAGAATGATCGCGTCGGTGTGGTCGTCGCGCAGTGCGAAAATCTCCGGAAGAAGTTCGCGCCTGATACTCCTCATAATCCATGGAGGTTTGTCGCCACCATTTTCATCTTGTTATTCACGGCATGCGTTGTTAGCGCGGTGTCGTTCTGTTTGTACGCCAAGTTTGGGGCGCAAAAGCCGTTCAAGTACCGAGTGTTCCAAGTCTCCGATATACTCGATGAAGAGATAGAGATGGGTAACGTAGTGGACACGTAATATGTCACTTTATTTAGCGCATACTTACCGCAGTAATAATGAACCGCCGCGTTCTCTCGAAAGCTATCCATCGCCTCTAGTCTCGAGAACTGATCACGACAGAACGCGAGCGTAGCTAGGATGAATAGAAATTTATTACACGCGGTGACGTTGGTTTACTTTGGCGATAAAGCGGCGGTGACTGTGGCGAGAGCTTCGTCTAAGGCGGCGTCGAGTTGCGTGGCGTCGCGACCGCCGGCTTGGGCAAATCCCGGTTTCCCACCGCCGCCGCCGCCGCACTTCTTCGCCGCGGCGCCAAGGACTTGACCGGCTTTAAGACCGCCATCCTTTTGAACTTTGTCGTCAAACAGGGCGACGAGACCGACATTTGCACCATTTGCACTGCCGAGCACGATGGCGGCGCCGTCACCGAGCTGCGCCGCGAGGTTTTCGGCGGCGACTTTGAGCGCGGCGGGATCGACGCCGTCGAGACGCGCCACGAGCACCTTCGCCTCGCCAACTTCGCGAGCTTGAGACACCAAAGCACCAGCCTTGGCGACGGCTAATTCCCCTCTCAGAGACTCTGCGAGCTTCTGCGTCGCGCGCAAGTCTTCTTGCAAACTCGACACGCGACCCGTGATTTCCTCGGGCGGCACGCGCAATGCGCTGGCGAGCTGCTTCACCACGGCGTCGCGTTGCTGCAAAAGCTCAACCACGCCCGCACCCGCGACAGCTTCGATGCGTCGGATGCCGCTCGCGATGCCAGCTTCGCTCAATATTTTGAAGCCTCCGATTTCAGCTGTGTTAGACACGTGCGTGCCACCGCAAAGTTCCATGGAGATGCCCGGCACGTCGACAACGCGCACGACGTCACCGTACTTTTCGCCAAACATCATCGTCGCTCCTTTGTCCTTTGCGGCGGCGATGGGCATCTCTTCCGCGGTCAAAGCCGCGCTTTGCGAAATCCATCCGTTAACTAAGTTTTCGACCTCCAAAAGTTGAGCCTCGGTCGGCGCCTTGGGAGAATTGAAATCAAATCGAAGGCGGTCGAAACCGCACAGCGAACCGGCTTGGGAGACGTCTTCTCCGAGAACCTTCTTGAGCGCGGATTGAAGCAAGTGCGTGGCGGTGTGATTGCTCTTCGCGCGTCGGCGAGAGTTTTCGTCCACGTTCGCGGTTACCTGGCTGCCCTTCTTGATCGAGCCCTTCGTCACGGTGGCCGTGTGTACGATAATGCGACCGCCGCCGGCCTTTTGCACATCCGACACCTCCAGCGTCGCGCCGTTGGCGGTGTGAAGCACGCCGTTATCACCCACTTGACCACCACTTTCGGCGTAGAACGGCGTGATATCTAAGACTATATCCACTTTGGCACCCTCCGGCGCTTCCTCCACGGATTCTCCCCCGCAAACGATGGCCAACACGTTGGAAACATCGCTCGACGTGCTTTCATACCCAATGAAGGTGCTCTTCGCCCCGAGCTCATCCGCGACTCGCGCCAACGCATTCCCAGCGGTGACGTCTACGGTTTGATGTGCGGCTTGACTCATCGAACGCTGCTCGGCCATCGCACTCTCAAAACCTTCCAAGTCCACCGTGATACCAGCTTCAGTGGCGACATCCGTGGTGATGTCGAGCGGGAAGCCATACGTATCGTACAGCGTAAAGGCATCCTTACCGCTCAACCCCGTCTTTGTCTTCTTCGCCGTCTCGATGAGCTCAGCGAGCATCTCTTCGCCACGACCGAGTGTCTTCTGGAAGCTCAATTCCTCGCGCTCGAGCTCGGCGAGAATGCGCGCCGAGTTCTTAGCGACTTGCGGATCGCAACCTTCCGACATGGAAATCGCGACTTCGGCGATGGCCGGCGTGAACGCGCTCGCCCCTTCTTCGGGCTTGATCCCGAGCAAACGCCCGTTTCGCACAACTCGGCGAAGCAATCGTCTAACGATGTACCCGCGTCCGATGTTCGAGGCGAAAACGCCGTCGGAAATCATGTAACTCACCGCTCGCGTGTGGTCGCCGATGACTTTGAGCTGCTGCTTTTGCACGTCGTTGCACGCGTTGTAATCGATCCCAGCCATCGACGCCGCTTTATCAATGATGGGCATTATCAAATCTGTTTCGTAATTGTTCGGCACGCCTTGAAGAATCTGCGCCATGCGCTCGAGACCCATGCCGGTGTCGATATTCTTATTCTTCAACGGCGTCACGCCGCCGTCGGCGTCGCGATTGAGTTCCATGAAGACCAAGTTGTAAAACTCGATGAATCGTGAATCATCATCCAAATCCGCACCCTCGAGCCCACGTTCTGGGTGAAAATCGTAATACAGCTCCGAGCACGGCCCACACGGGCCCGTGGGACCGGCGGCCCAAAAGTTATCCTTCTCGTCCATGCGCTTAATGCGAGACTCGGGAACGCCCACGACGTCGCGCCAAATCGCAAACGCCTCGTCATCCTCGCGAAACACGCTCACCCAAACCCGCTCGGGGTTCAACCCAAACTCCCCAGTCGCCAACTCCCACGCCCACTGGCACGCGTCCTTCTTAAAATAATCCCCGAAACTGAAATTCCCCAACATTTCAAAAAACGTATGATGCCTCGCCGTGACGCCGACGTTTTCAATGTCATTCGTCCGCACGCACTTTTGCGTCGTCGTCGCCCTCTCGTGCGCGCGCTCCCGCTGTCCCATGAACACCGGTTTGAATTGCAACATTCCCGCAATCGTGAGCAACACCGTGGGATCCTCCGGGACTAACGAACTCGACGGCAGCACCGCGTGTCCGCGCGTCTCGTAAAATTTCAGAAACCTCTGTCGAATCGCCGCGCCGGAGTTATCCTTCCCTCGCGCGTTCGGGTTCGCGTTCGTCAACCGTTCGCGCTCGGTCGCCGCGCTCATGACGCGCACGGCGATCCCGCGTCCGTTGGCGCGTTGCGAGCGCGCGCGATGGATCGACGGCGACGCGACGGCGCTCGACGTCGTCGCGAACGCGGGTCGACCGAGCGTCATGGCGACGAGGGATCGTCCGATGCGGCTCGGTGCGGCCGCGCCGAGGGACGCCGGGGGGGCGGAAGACGTCGCGCGAGTGCGGGTGACGCGCGTGATCGCCACCGCGGAGTCTCGGAGCAGGCCGAGACGCGTCATGGTGTGCGAACGCGCGCGATGACGTGTGCGCTTTATGCGAAGGTTTTGGGACGAGGGACGACGCTCGTCGCGATTGGTCGACGTGAAATCGATTGCAATACGGCTAGTTAATCTGAGAAGTGCGCGATGATGAGCTGTTTTAAAGTCTTCATTCTCTCCACGATCGCGGGACTCATCATCGCCGCCGCGTCGCCGCGTAAATTCTTCTTGCCGGCGCTCTGGTGGAAATTCTCCACGATGACGTCGATGAGCTTGAGCAGGGCGGCGGGCTCGCACCAGAGTAAATCGGTGTTCGAGCCGATTTCCTCGAGCTCGGGACCGGGAGTGAAGGCTTCTTCTAACGCATTTCTTTGATCCTGGGGATCCTCTAAGGATAGAATGTACTTTAAGATGCGGACTTCCTTCGGTTGCTGGCGAGACGTCGTGTCCTTCATCTTGAAGTACAGGTGCGCCATGACGTCTTTGACTTCCTCGCTCGTGTACGGGCTCTCCTTCACGCTCATGTGTGCCTTAGAAGCGGTGAGGATTAAGGCGGGCGAAATTTGATTCGCCATCGCCAACTCATCGATTTTCGCATCCATGGCATCTAAAGAATCACACTGTAAAATATCTTGCAGCGTCTGCGTCGCCTCTTCGATCACCGCTTGGTCCTTCGAAGCCTCATCGTAGGCCTCACACAAACTCAGCAACAGCGCCGCATCCTTCGCCATCGACTCTTTCGCGTTGTCATCTTCACCTTGCGCCACGGCTTCCAGCTTAAACGTCAAATACGTAAAGAATTCTGGCGAAAACTCCGCGCGTCTCGTCGCCACGAACCCTTCCCACATGTCCACCTCCTTCGCCCGCACTTCTTCTAACAGCGCGTGATACCCATCGACGCGCTCATCCAGCGCCATGAGTTTCCTTCGCAATTTACTCAATCGCATCTCATCGTCCGGATCCTCGCACTGCTGTGCGCGCGTTTTCACGCGTTCGAACAACCCGTCCCGAAGCTCGCGCCACTTGCCCGAAAACGCCAAGAGCCCAATCCAATCCTTCTCCTCTCTCTTATCGAACACGTCCGTGAGTTTGTCGTACATCGCGGGCGAGCGGTCGATGATTTGCTCGTTTTCGCCGTAGTATCGCTCGGGCTTGGCGCGAGGCGCGCGAGGCGTCGCGCGGCGACCGCGGTGAAGCGGCGGCGGCGGTCGGCGCGTCGTGGACGAAGACGTCGACTGCGGCGCGAGAGAGGCGCGCGCATCGCGCGTGAGCGAGGTGGACATCGCGCGCATGGAGCGCGCGCGCGTGTAGGGGCGTGCGCGGGCGCGGTGGGCGTCTGCGACGCGCGGTGATGTGACGTCCCGAGGCGCGCGGGCGCTCGAGCGCGCCGGTTCGACGAATGTCCGTCGAGCGCGTGGAAAAGTCATCGAAGATATCGCTATCAAATCACAAGAATCGAATCATAAATAATGCGCGCGATTACCCGAGCGCTGCTCGGCCGCGCGCCGCGCGGCGTACCTGGCGCCGACGGAATTTTTCCGATGATGCCACTGGAGCGCGAGAGGCAGCGCGCGCGTGAACAAAACGTAAATCAAACCCACGCCGCCTCCTGCGAGCATGGCGACGCGTCCCGCATCTATTTTCGAACCTTTGGAAGCTTTACGCGATTTCTTGCCGCGCTTCTTCGACGGTTTCGACGTTTTCGCCTTGTCGGCCGATCCGCTTCGCCGCGCCGCGCGTTCGCTCGACTTGGCCGCCGCACCATCGAAACACCATCGCTCGCCCGGGGCGACGTAATCCCATCCCGCGGCTTCACACATCTCTTTTCCCTTATCCCTCACGTCCCCGATCCACTCCGACAGTTTGGTGCAGATCGTATCGCTCGGTCGACACGGCACCAACCGCCGCGACCCGTCCTCCGCGAAGAACTCATCCGCGCACGCCCTGTACACCCCATCGCACGCCGCCGCGCACACCGGCACGCCTTCGCTCACCCCTACTCTCGCATCGCACACGCTGCACTCCAGCGCGCCCCACGCGTCTCGGCATCGCTCGCCGAACCCGTTCAGCTGCATGTGCACCGCGCGCACGCGCGCCGCGTCCGTCTGTTCCTTCCCGCAGCACGTCGACCCGCGATGGGCGTCGCAGAACGTCATCCCCGACCCCTTCGCGGGTTTTTGTCCGTGACGCGCGAACGGGGCGTGGCGCTCCTTGCTCGCGCACGTCGCGCCGTCCGCGGCGCTCGCGGTTTTCGCCGTCAGCATCACCATCGAAGCCATCGCGATCGCGATCGCGACGCGCGCGCGCGTCGAGGCTCGACGCGCGCGCGAGGCGCGCATCGCGCGCGAGACGCGCGCGCGTCGACGCGCGCGCGCGCGAGACCGCGCGTCACGACGCGACGCGCGCGCGGCGTCGGTGAGTGCGGTCGGACCGACGCGCGGCACACGAGCGCGCGCGCGCGAACGACGGCGTCGCGCGCGGTCGCGAGCGCGCGAACGCGCGGACGCGAACGCGCGCGAACGCGCGGCGGGCGCGAAGGGCGCGCGCGCGGTCGCGCGCGCGACGGGGAGACGCGAAGGGGGACGACGTCACGAAGGCGAGGAAGATGCGCGCGGTCGACGCGCGCGCGGTGACGACGACGAAGGCGACGACGACGCGCGAGCGCGCGTCACGCGCGTCGCGCGCGTGGTCGACGCGAGGGAGGGCGACGAAACCGGCGCGGGACGAGAGAGGAGGGAGGCGAGGACGCGGCGGCGCGCTCGAGGCGGCGGCGGAACGCGCGGAGCGAAGCGAAAACGAAATCTTTAGCGTCGCTCGAGCGCCGGCGTGCGAACTGCTGTCGAATGAGAATGGGGCGTACACGGTGCGGGGGGAGATGACGCTGCGCGGCGTCGCGGCGTCGAGCGTGTATAATCTATTGACGGATTACGAGGCTTCGCCGCGGGCGTTTCGAGCGGTGCGGAGCGTGAGGGTGATCGAGTGCGAGGGTGATGCGTGCGTGGCGAGTAATATTTACATCGAGCAGGAGTGTGAATGGAAGTTTTTTGTTTTCGGAGGGGCGTTTCCGTGCGCGTTTGAGGTTGAGGAACGCGACGAAGAGATGAAGATGAAGTGTTCGCTCGCGCCGGGTCGGCGAGGCACGGGGTTTTTAAAACAGTTTGAGGGGTCGTGGTCGGTGGAGAATACGAGCGAAGGGGTGCTAATCGAACACACCCTGATGGTGAAGCCGAAACTGACCCCGCCGTACGCGAGTAAAATTTTTGTACAGCAAGTGGAGCAGATTCTCGAAGACGTGGTGAACGAAATCGAGACGTGGAACGGCGTCGTCTACGGCAAGCCTCCGCATCGCCAGGGCGTGGACGCCTCGATTATTTAATATTCTTGAGTGTTTGTATCGTTAGTTTCGTCGTCATTGTTTGCTAGAACAATTTATATGTAATTTTTGAGTGCAGCTATACTCTGAGCATCTGGAGCTGGTGTCGTTTACAAGTACAGTGCGCGGGGACGGAATCTAAGCGGCGGACGTCAGCACTTCGCTCGCGAAGTACCGCACATCCGCATCGGGGTCGCTTTGAAGACCGACTAGAATAGGTCTGATTTCGCTCTGGAATTTTGCCACATCAATCGCCTTGATGAGCGGAGAGAGCGCCTTGGCGGCGTTGAAGCGCACGTTGGGCACGGTGTCCGTCGTAGCATGCTTGATGATTGGCAAGATTTCCCCAAGAATCACTTCTTCGCCGACCGCTGGGGCGAGAAGCGACACCGCTCGTAACACAGTCAAGCGATAGAGGTAGTGGTGTGACGACATGAGTTCCTTGATGCGTGGAAAAATGTATTCGAGCGCCCAGTCGGCTCCGAAAATCTCCGTCAAGCGGAACAAGTTATTCGCCGCAGCTTCGCGAATGGAATAAACTGAGTCTTGCAACCATTGCAGACAGAGCGAGTTTAGTAAATCATCACCGCTGTCTGATCCTTCGTCCTTTTGGAACAAGAAGGTCGTGCCGATCTGTTGCGCTAACACCGGAATGTATTCGATGATAGCTAATCGAACTCGCCAGTGCTTGTCTTCTGCTAATTCTTTGATCGCCGGAAGAAGCTCAGTAGAAAGCATCTCCACCCCGATTACCGTGTTCACTTGCTCGAGTTTGCTGATGATGTTCAGTCGCACATCCGGAAACTCATCCTTGAGCAAAATGAAAAACACCGGGAGCAGCTTTTCCACCGTCGTGTCTTTACCCATGGTTGGGGCCAAACCCAATACAGCCTCCGCAAGCGCGGCTCGCACGTGCTGAGACGAATCATTCGCCAGTTCGTGTACTTTCGGTAAGATCTTTTCCGCGGAGTACACCGCACCCGCGAGTGAGCAAAACTCTGAAATCTTACCGGCGGCGGAAATTCTAACTTCTCCCTCTGAGTCGCCGAGCAAGGCTACGTACGCGTCAAATAATCCCTTTGCCGCAACCTCTGCGCCTACTACGTCGCACATCTCATATATTTGCTGCGCCACCGCGTATCGAACGCGCCAACTCTTGTCGGCGGCGAGCTTGAGCACTATAGGGACGATCTTGTTCGCACAATCCGTCGCAGAGAGCAACTTGCCTAAAACCACGCAGTCCTCGACGACGAGCAACCGAACCGAATCTTGATCATCACTCGTGAGCGCCGCGAACATCGTCAGCAACTCGTTCACGATGAAATCTCCCGAGCTCACTGTGGCAATTTTTCCCAAGTTCTGCGCCGCCGCGCGTCGAACCATGGGCGTCTCGTCGGCGCACAAATCTCTAAACATCCCGGTCAACGTGTTACGCAACTCCAACTGCGACTCCTCCGAGCGTTCAAACGCGGTCGCGAACAACCCACACGCGCTCACTCGCGCCGTAAACCAATCACCTTGCGCTAATCTTTCGATCAAAGGCACAAAATATTTCCCAATCCCTCCCGGCGTCATCGCTCGACCCACCGCGCACGCCGTCTCCACCGCCTTGGCCCGCACCACCGTCTCCTCTACCGTTATCAGCGTCTCCAACGGCGCCAGGATCACGTGCACGTGTTCCTCCCCGCCGACCGCATCGATCAACGTCGCCAATTCTCCCGCGATCGCCAGCAGGCACTCATCATCCTCGTCGTCCCGCTCCGCCAAAAACGGCACGAGTTCGCTCCGCGCCCGCTCCGCCCCCAGCGCCTTGGCGATCGTCCCCAGCTTCGCGATCGACTTCAATCGCAGCTCCACGTCCTCGCTCTGCGTCGAGCGCGACGAAACGCGTCCTCACCATCGTCAGTCCTCGCGCGCTCGCCCCGCGCCGCATCGCCGCGTCACCGCGCCGCACTTTAAATCAAATCATCGCCTCGTCCCGATCGCGCGCGCGCCCTCGCGTTATCGCCGCCCGCGCTCGCGTTCGCGCACCTTGAGGTCATCGATCAGCGCCCCGACGGAGATGGCGTCGTCCTCTTCCGCGTGCGCGGTCGTGGACGGCGCGTCGTGCGACATCGTGCGAGCGTCGCGCGTCGTCGTGTGCGTCGCGCGACCGCCGATCGGTCGATCGGCACTTCACCGCGCGCGCTCGCGGTCGTCGCGCCGCGCGATGAATCAACCGAGCCGCGCCGATCGGTTCGTCCTGCCCGAGGGCGAGCGCAAGCTGTCGTACGAGCGCGACACCAAGGTGGAGAACGCGGGGACGTTCGTGCTGCAGCGCGAGGACCACACGATTGGAAATTTGTTGCGAATGTGCGTGCGAGCGCGCGCGCGAAGCGAAAGACGCGGCGGGATGACGCGCGAATCGCGCGCGGAATGACGCGCGGGATGATGCGAGCGCGAACGACTGACGATGACGACGATGGACGGCGCGAGAACTGTAGGGAGCTGCACAAGAACCCCGACGTGGTGTTCGCCGGGTACAAGAACCCTCACCCGACGGATCATAGAATCGTGCTCAAGGTGCACACGAACGCGAATACGACGCCGGTGCAGGCGCTGAGGGATGCGGTGACTAATTTGCGAGCGGAGGTGGGCGATTTGTCGCAACAGTTTGCGGATGAGATTAACGCGCTTCGACGCGAATAAGATTTGGTCGCGACGTCGCGAAAGCGTTTTGTAAATAGATTTTAGAGTCAAAGAAAGAGTCGGATTACAACATTATTACTCCACCATCGTATTGGTCGATGTGTGCGTGCGTGCGTGCGTGCGTGCGTGCGTGCGTCAATTCGTAAATAGTTGAAAAGTACATAGAAAACAGGAGCGACCAGCGTCTCGTCGTCGCCAAATATACATGTAAATCACGCCGCGTTCCGGTGAATCCGCGGCGACCTTATTATTCGTTATCATACTTGTTTTGATCGTCATACTTTGTTCGACGACGTTTTCTTCCGAAAACATCAAACAATCAATCAATCAATTCATAATCCTCACTAGTAAATTGAGGGATGGGAGCTCGAGGAAGATGCCGGCGGAGGACGGCCTTTCCAATTCTCAGAGAGTCGCTTGCCCGAGGTCAACATCGATCCAGACGACGTCCTGGACAGAGGTTTATCACCCGATCCGTCGTGTGACATTCTCGAGCTTACGTTGAACTGTGATCTCTTTGAAAGCGATGGTTGACGCATCATGCTTTGCGGTAAAACCACAGGCGACCCACGTTCGCCGATGAACGACGCCACCGTGCCGTCGAACACTCGATTCACAGCTTCGTCCGTGACGCAGAAAGACTTGATTCGCTCCATTTGCAACGTTTCGACCTTTGACAAAAGATCGGTGTGACGGAATAACATGATGTCAAACAACGCGCTCTCTTCGGATCCGCGCTGGATACCGAGTTCAGCGAGCGTCGCGTCGCGCTCAAATTTCAGAGTGGAGCGTACGCCTTGCAATTCGTCGGCGACAGTCACGAGCCCGGCGCTCAAGCACGCGCTGATGAGCTCATCCAAGCTAATCATTCCACGATCGTGTGCCAACCCCATGAAACTTCTTGGCGCGGTTTCGTTTAAGAATTCAGAAAGCGAGCGAGAAGAATCCGAATTCGCCGTCAGATCCTCGTAACCGGGCGACATGGCGGTGTCATCGATACCGGGCGATCCCTCGGGAGAGTTCTGTGCGGACTTGAGTAAGACCGCGCGATCATACTCTGTCTCGTCTACGTCCGCGGGAATGTTAAATCGTTCGAACGCGTCGGCGAGCTTGTTGAAAGATTCGCGCCTTTCTCTAGAACCGTCGGTAAAACTCCCTTCCTGGTGAGCCTCTCGCGCGTGCAACTCTCGGTACAACTTGTCGAGAACATCATGCGTTTGCATCGCCTCTGCGTATCCCCTCGCGCCTCTTATCGTGGAATCTGAGCCAGACGTCGAGCCTCCAGCGTCGGAGTATCGCACCTTGTAAACCTTACCTCGCCGTACCGACACGTCGGCGCGCATACCCAGCCATCGTCTCAGCACTTTCACATCCTGCGGTCGCAGCAACTCGGCTAACAACACTGCGGTGTGCTTTTCTAAACTTTCGTGCATAGTCAGCGCCGATAGTTGCCGTCTCGCTTCCCGTAACATGTGTTTCGGGACTTGAAGTTGCTCCGCTTGCGCCGCTCGCCTGTGCGCGGCATTTTTCTTTTGCTTGAGGCACGGATGCGCCGCCGCTTGCGCGGCGTTCATGCGATTCACGGGATTCAACCTGAGAAGCGAATGGACTAAATCACGAGTCAACGCACTGATGGATTCATCCAAACTGTCGTACTCCGCACGAAGGACTTGAAATACCCCCTCGACTGAGTTCTGAAACGGCATCTTCCCCGAGCTCAACCAGTACATAAATATCCCCACGGACCACATGTCCGACGCTTGCGAGTACTCACCACGCTCTTCGACTTCGGGCGCCTGAAACGAAGCCGCTCCCATGGGCGATGCCGATGGTAAGCGCATTCCGGTTTCCGGACGAAGCTTTCGCACTCGGCCGAAATCAATGATTTTCAGCGTCACGTTTGCCGTCGCGTCGTCTGGCGCGTGTCGCACCATGACGTTTTCCAGCGCCAAGTCTCGAAACACGTAGTCTTTCGCGTGCACGTACGCCACCGCATTCGCGAGCTGTCTCATCAGATCCAACCGCACCTCGTGTTTCTTGTCTTCATTCGCGTCTTCGTAATCATTCAGCATCGTCAAATACTCCAACAACGACGTCCCGTCGACGAGCTCCATCACCAAGTGCACCTCTGCCGACGTTTGATACGCGCCGACGAACGCGACGACGTTCGGATGCGACATCGCGCTCAACGCCTCCACCTCCGCGTACGCCGCGATGCGATGCTCGTCCTCTCCGAACGTTCCCACGTGCGTTTCCTTCATCGCGCGTCGCGTCCCGTCGCTCGCCTCGACCTCGAACACCGTCCCCTGCTTCCCTCCCCCGATTTTCCTCCGCGCGACGTAATTCGCGTCCCATCGCTCGTCGATCCGCACCGCGCTCGGCGCCGACGTCGACGCTCGCGCGTCGCCCGCCTCCGCCGTCCCTCGCGCGCCCGTCGTCGACGCCGCGCACCCCATCGCCGCGCTCGTCGATGGATTCGCGCGTCGGTCGTCTCGCGCCTCGGTCGCTTCGCGCGCGCGTCCCGTCGCGCGTCGTCGCGCGCCCTCGCGCGTCGTCGCGCGTCGTCGCGCGCCGTTCGCCGCCGCCCGCGCGCGCGCGTCCCCGACCGCGCGCCGCGCGATGCCGCCTCGCGACGCTTCGGCATCGCGCGACGCTTCGGTTCGCGCGAATCTCGGGCGGGCGAGAGATCGGACATTCGGCGGGTTTAGGGTTCGGACATTCGGCGTTCATCTCTGTATGCATACACAGTCACACACCGTATACGATCACACACGCGCGCGCATCGCCTTTTTAGCGATCACTATGCGGGATCGCGGCCGTTTGAAATCTCGCCGTTTGAAATCTCGCGCACGATGCCCGCGACGACGGATGCGCGCGCGCCGGCGACGGCGGCACACGCCGACGCGATCGCTCGCGACGCCGCGCGACGCGAGCGCGCGGCGAAATGTCCGCGACGGCCGCGGCGGTCGCGCGCGGCGCGCGGGACGCCGTGGGCGCGCCGCGATGGACGCGCGGACGCGACGGCGACCGGCGAAAACCTCTGGCGACGCGCGCGCGCGCGCGCGACGACGGCCGGCGACGACGCGCGACGGGGACGCGATCGGCGCTGACGCGCGGGAGCGAGGGCGTTGAGGTGGCGAAACTGCAGCAGCGGCTCGCGGACGAGGGAATCGAGGACGCGGGCGCGGTCGATGGGTGCGTGACGGCGATGAGCCGTTTATTTGAATTCGCGGCGCGCGCGCGGGACGCGGGACGCGAGGGCGCGAACGGGGAGGGCGGACGCGCGATCGAGCGGACGAGGATGGAGAGGAGGGTGTTTGTGGACGATGGGGGGCGTTCGATGGGGAGACGCGACGCGGGATGACTGACGAGACGACGAGACGCGCGCGCGGCGATAGGACGTTTGACGAGGCGACGGAGCTGGCGGTGAAGACTATGCAGACGCGATACGGATTGCCGGCGAACGGGCAGTGGGGGGCGCTGGAAAGAATGATGTTTGAGGAGGTTGGGATTCATACCGATACGCCGAGGTTGGAGGCGTTGGCGCCGGCGAAGATGGGGACGCTGGCGGCGCGCGTGAGCGCGAGCGGCGGCGCGAGAGAGACGCTGGCGCCGACGCTCGGCGCGAGAGACGGGGTGATGAGCACGTTCGGTTCCGCGGTCGCCGGCGCGGCGCTCGGTTTATCCGCGGCGTTTGTGATCGGTGCGGCGGATAACGCGCGTCGAGGGGGAGGCGTGCACGATTTCGTCGAAGACGCGCGAGTCAACTTGCTCGGGTTGGCGGGACTGTTTAAACCGTCGAATTTCAAACGCCCGACGCGCGCGACCGCGGCGTACGATGACGACGTGGGTGGCGAGCAATACGAGGACAGACGTGATACGCGACGAAACGATGGTTGGGCGGACGATGACTGGCGCGGAAACGATCCCAGGCGCGGACCGGACGGCGGCATGCCGCCGGGCGCGAGCGAGGAGTACTACGGATACGACGCCCAGTACCACACCTCGCGCACTCGCCGCTTGATGGCGGGCGCCGTATCCGCGGTGGCGGAGAGCGAACGACCGAAGCAGCGTCAAGGAACGTCGCGGCGACCGGGTGGAGGCGGTGCCAGGGCGCAGCGCGCACTCGCGGGCATGGATTTACAGCGCAAGCAGCAAGAGTTGGTAAACTCTCCCGAGCTCGAAGTTGAAGTCGAAGTCGGCGTCGGGGCGTCTTCGCGACCGATGGCGACGATGATGCAGCGCGTGCGACAAGGCTGGGATGCGAGCTTAGATGCGGTAGGCAACGTCATTCCGGATGGTATCCCGCTCATCGGCAACGGGAGCGATTTCACCGCGCGAGCGCAACGCGAGCGCGACTTGAACGCTCGGCTCGCCGAGGCGCGTTACTACGCCGAGCTGGAACAGCAAAAGCGCCTTAAGGCTGAAAAGGCGTTCAAGCAAAGTCATCAAAAGTGGCTCGATGCGCAGGCGGCGACGCGCGAGGTGCGCGCCCAGGCAGCGGCCACGGCGGCAAAATTGGGCGAACTCGAGGAGCGTCTGTTTAGCGAAGACATCTTCGACGACCACCCGGTGATGAACAAGGTGACGCAGTTGGAGAATTTGCTCAAGCAAGAAGCCAGAGAAGACAAAACGGCGGAACAACTGAAGAGTGAGCTCACTCAACTCGAAATGAACACCACGAGTCGCGTGAAGGATCTCGAGGAACAGGTCGCCGAGTTGCAACTCGAGCTCGAGACGCGCCCGGATTTACCGCGAGACATCTCCGCTCGCTTGGAAGCTCTGGAAAGCGCGATGACGAGCGGCACGTCTTACGATGCGGAATCGGCCACGGCGCGCGCAACTGGCTTGCAACAAAGCATTTCAGACGTGGGGGATGCGCTCGTGGAACTTCGCGACGGCATGCGAGACGAGATGTACAAGGTGCAGAGCGAGCTCAACAACATCCATCCGCTCATGGATCACGGCGCTGGAAGAATTGATATTCTCTTCGCTAAACTTACCGCGTTGGAGCACTCTGTGGATGCCATCAGCGACGGTGCGGCTTCGCAAATCGGACGCTTGTCTGCACAAATCGAACGACTGGAGAAGGCCCTCGCGGCGAGCTCGGGCGTCGTCTTCGAACCGTTCCCTGAGATCGAAGATATTGCCATCGAAGATCCGGCTCCGATGGTGGAGGAATTCGTCGAGAAAGAAGACGAAGTCACCACCGACATGTTTGCCCCGGTCGAGGAAGAACTCGCGGTTGAGGAAGACGTCGCGAGCAGCGTCGACAGCGCCGCGACGGATTTCTTTAGTTTGTTCCAAGACTCGGCGCAAATCACGCAAGCTATGCCGACGGCTGAACCGCCCCTCGAAATCGCGCCGATGCAAAAGGAAATCGTCAAAGAATCCGGCGTTTTACCGCGCATCGCGACTGGGCGCGAGATCATGATCCAAGGTTTCCACTGGGAAAGCCACAACTTGGATTGGTACAAAATTGTGCAAGACAGACTTGGCGAAATGAATCAAGCGGGATTTACTCAAGTTTGGTTGCCGCCTCCGGCGGATTCTCTCGCACCGCAAGGCTACTTGCCGCGCAATGTGTATTCGTTGAATAGTGCGTACGGCTCTGAACAGGCTTTGCGAAACCTCATCGCGAACTGCAAGGAGCACGACGTTTTGCCCGTGCTCGACGCCGTGTTGAACCATCGCTGCGCCACGCACCAGGGCGCTGGGGGCAAGTGGAACCGTTGGGAAGGAACTGGTATGGACTGGGGTGAGTGGGCCATCGATAATAGGAATCCTGACTTCGCAGGTCAGGGTAACCACCCGACGGGCGATGAGTTCTCGGGGGCGCCCAACATCGATCATACGAATGAACGCGTTCGCAGCGACTTGGCCAAGTGGTTCCAATGGTTGCGAAACGACATCGGCTTTGGAGGAGTGCGCTTTGACTTCTCGAAGGGTTACGGCGGACAATTCGCCGGAGAGTACATCAAGGCGATGGATCCCGAGTTCGCGGTCGGAGAATACTGGGACACGCTCGCGTACGGCGCGGGATTGGAGTACAATCAAGACGCTCATCGTCAACGGATTGTTGACTGGATTGACGCGGCAGGCGGGAACTGCACCGCGTTTGATTTCACCACAAAAGGTATCCTTCAAGAGGCGTGTGGACGCTCCGAGTTCTGGCGTCTCATCGATAGTAAAGGACGCGCTCCAGGTGTGATTGGCTTGTGGCCGGCGCGCGCCGTGACGTTCATCGACAACCACGACACCGGCTCCACGCAAGGTCACTGGCCGTTCCCGAACGACAAAGTCGCCATGGGCTATGCCTACATCCTGACTCACCCCGGCACGCCGTGCGTGATGTGGGATCACTACTTCGATTGGGGTGAAAAGTTGTCGAACAACATCAAGACGCTGATGGAAGCGCGTCAAAGTTGCGGCATTCACAGTCGAAGCAAACTTCAAATCATCGCCGCCAACGACGGTTTATACGCCGCTATCGTCGACAACAGGATGGCAGTCAAGCTTGGCCGCGACCACTGGTCGCCCGCCGGCGACGACTGGACCCACATTTGCGGAGATAATGACTGGAGCGTGTGGCGTCGTTAGCGAGCGCTCCGTCTCGACTCAAACAAGAATCGCCGTCCACCGCGGCGCTGTATTTATTGAACATTAGCCGTACGCATCAGCTTTGCGTCACCACATCTCTCGCGCTGCGAAGCGTCGAGTTTAGCTCACGAGCTGTTGTATCACACTCACGCACTCTCCCAACATCCATCCCCTCGAGCGTTCGCCATCCGCCGTCGCGTCTCGCCGGCGTCGAGCCGTCAACCGAATCGAACGATCGCCACACAACCGCGCGCGCGCGTTCGAGGTCGTCCCGAACGCGCATCGGAACAGAGACACGATGCGCGCCATCGCTTTCGCACCGTCCGCGCGCGCGCGCGCGCCCGCGCGCGCGCGCATTCCCGCTCGACGTCGCGGCAGGGACGAAAATAGCACCGCGCCGAGACGCGTTCAAACGACGCTCGTGACGCCGCGGACGCGCGCGCTCGAGCGCGGACGCGTCGCGCGCACCGTCGCGGATGAGTACGCGATGACATCCGAGCGCGAGGGCGCGAACGAGGGTTTCGGAACGAACGAGGAGATGTCAGACGACGTGCGCGCGTTGACGACGCTCGTCGCCGATAGCGACGGCGGCGCGGCGTTGGGGGCTGACGCGCGGAAGGACGCGGATGCGATGATAGGGAAACTCGAGAGCGTGGGTGCCGACGCGACGGTGAAGCCGAACGACGATCCGAAGATCTTCGGGTATTACGATGTGAGTTACGTATCCGTCGGAGAGAAGCAAGTGGGAAATCCCGCGGGCGGACGGTTTCGGTCGCCGTTGGGACGGTTTTTGTTCAAGACGATCGGGCTCGAGCAAAATTTGTTCGCACCTAATAAGATTGAGAATCGCGTGGCGTTCACGTTGTTTGGGTGCTTGCCGGGGGAGGTGACACTGGAAGGAACGTTTGCGCCGGCGGAGGGCGTCGACGACGGACGTACGGTGAAGGCTTCGTTCGGACCACCGGGAATCTCCGTCGCGGGCGGGCCGAAGTTGCGAATCGGCCCAAAGTCTAGCGTCGTACTCAGCACGACGTATTTGGACGATCACGTCCGTTTGGGGAAAGGATCGCGCGGGAGCTTGTTCGTGTTCACGAGAAAGTCTGAGGAGAAGGCGGAGCGTGATCACAGACGGTGGGGCATCGGAGGATTGGCGATCGCCATCATGCTCTTAACCGCGCTCGGTCTCGGTATTTTCGGCGTGCACGAGCTTAGAACGACGAGTCATACGCTGTATTCGGTAACGGTCGTGCTTGCGTCGGCGATTTCTCTCGCCATGGCGTACATTTTGCGCGACGGCGGAATCGTCGCCGAGGACGCCGACCTCGACGACGACGTTGGCGAGTTGAGCGAACAGCAAAAGGCGTTCCTCTCCAGAGGACGCGGCGACGGCGAGAATAAAGGCGAAAACGTGTTCAGTTCGCAAAAGGCGTAACTTCCTGGCGATCACGACAACTTTTAATTTTAAATTTAGTTTTGTCGCGCGAGCTGTGCTATTACATTCTTCATCACTTCGGCTTGATAATATCAAGCGTGTCGCCATCTTCTAATCCGTACGTCTCCGGGGTCTCGTTCCCCCTGACCACGTCACCGTCACATACCACCGTGAGTTGTTCCGAACCGAGCAAACACGTCATCTCGCACCACTCCGCGCACTCGCGCCAAGCGCCGACGATTTTCGCAAACGTCCACGTCTCACCCACGCGCCGCTCAAACTTGTCACCATTCGGCAACTGAAAACTCAAAGTTATCATATTTCCAGTCTCTTCATTCAAATTCCCCTCGATCACGTCTACGCCACCGTCCTTGTCGCCGTTATTCACCACCTCTCGCACGTCCTCGTCGTCCTCGTCGTCCTCGTCGTCGTCCACCGCGTGCGCCTCAACCGCTCGCGGCACGTACGCCGGCGGCGGTCGTTGCGCCAGCGCATCGCAGGCGCTTTTCAACGCTTGCACGCTCTCCAGCGTCGCATCGCTCGACCCCACGCCTCCATCGTCGCTCTTATTCTTTTTACTCCGCGGAAGCGACGCCGTCGCCTCGGCGAACCGCGCGTCCGCCGCCCTCCTCTTCGTCTCCCTCTTCTTCGCCGACGACGGCGAACCGCGCGGCGACCCGTCGGTGGCCGTGGCGATCATTTCGCTGATTTTCGCATCGAACGCGCGCGCGTCGTCGTCGTCGTCGTCGTCCGAGGACGCTTTTCCCGAAGTCAACTTGAGCGCTCCGCGCAACGGTGTCGATTTCTTCGTCCCTGGCGCGCGCGCGCCGGCGAGCGCGTCGTCGTCGTCGCTCCACGACACCTCTAAAGTCGTATTCCTTCGCCCGAATAATCCATCGTCGTCGGAGTCGTCGTCGGATTCCGGCATGCCGAGGCGCGACGTGCGGCGCGACGCCGAGCGTCGACGTCGTACGCTTACATTCATTTACAATGACTCTACTTCGACAGTTGTGACAAAACGGTTTTCGCGATCGTTACTAGCGCTCTACGACGTCGCCGCGCTCGCGGCGGACGACAGAATGATCCCGACGATCATGCCGTACAGCGCCAACGCCTCGGCGAAGATCAAAATCAAAATCACCCCGACGAACAATTTCGGCTGTTGCGCGTTCGCCCTGACGCCCGCGTCGCCCACGATCCCGATGCACATCCCCGCCGACAGTCCGCTCAGGCCGCACGCCAACCCAGAGCCGAGATGCGCGTATCCCTGGAACAGCGTGTACGACGACGCGTCGATGTTCGTGCTGATCACCACCGCGATGATCAACCCGTATATCCCGAGCACGCCCGCCATGACCACCGGGACGATGGATTTCATCACCAACTCCGGCCGCATCACCCCCATGGACGCGATGCCGACGCCGGACTTCGCCGTGCCGTACGCCGCGCCCATGCAACTGAACACGAGCGCGCTCGTCGCGCCCATGAACCCAAAGAACGGCGCGACTTCATCGCTCGTCGACATCGCGCGTCGCGCGCGCGTCCCGCCGTTCGGCGCGCGTCCGGTCGTCGCGTTCGCGCCGTTCGTTCGCGCCGTTCGCCGCGCGTCGAGGTGCGCCGTCGCGCCGTCGCGCCGATCGGCCATCTCGAGATCTTCGCGTCAAT
>Ga0255765_1000857_pt1 | contig 39983 bp, 35 predicted proteins | sample 041ome_8_FD_179965 | JGI IMG/M metagenome (GOLD analysis project Ga0255765, IMG submission 179965) | Coastal salt marsh microbial communities from the Groves Creek Marsh, Skidaway Island, Georgia - 041407BS metaG (version 2) | ecosystem: Environmental > Aquatic > Marine > Intertidal zone > Salt...
GTTTCGTCTTGCCGATGCACCAACAGATAGGGATAACGACAATCTGTGGTAGTAAAATCAATGCCCATTTTCACAACATTACGTTTACCCTCGTTGACGTAGTGCAGGTTATAACCCTTATTTTTAATACCGCGTTGCAGGAAATTTTCAGCCAGGTTTTGATCCAATAATTCAAATATTTCCAGCATTCTGGAATGCACGGTTATTGCGCGTGAAGCAAGAGATGGGGCAGGTAAGCGATCAATAGTTCGAAAGGAAGCACCATAGCGAGATAATTGCAGAGATAACATGGTGCCAGAGGCACCTGCGCCAACAACAAGAATAGAATTTTCGGATTTTGTTGTCATGCTTATTTATATGAAACCCGGCGTTTAATTCGTAATGAGAATTTATGTTACCTTAAGCTTTTTTATGTTTATTATGCCAAAACTTAAGGCTTCTCATTTAATGAATGAATATATGACTAAGAAACCAACTTGGCATATCATAGCATAACAAATAGATCAATATTTTTGGTACTTGTTTGTACTACGAAACGGTAAGGAGTAAGTCTGTGGGGACTAAACAAAAAAATGAGAGGACATTGCCGCGCCGAGATGTTCTTGGAGGCTTGTGCGTGACTGGACTGGCTGTTCCTGTCGCCAGTACATCACAGATTCCTGATGAAGCCAGTCTTATACCACCCAAGGAAAATGATGTTCTGGTACATAGCTTTGGTGACGATTCGGGCAAGGTTATACGCATAGATGAGCTGGCAGCGGATACTAAACAAATTTTTGCCTGGGCCATGGACCCTCTCTCCGGCAATGTACGTAATGGCACCCGCCTGAATCAGGTAGTTCTTATCCGGGTAGATGTTTCCCGCATGAGCGAAGCAACGGCAAGCAAGAGTATCAACGGACTGGTTGCTTATTCCGGAGTTTGCAGCCACACCGGCTGCGATGTAACAGACTGGAATAGCGAATTTCTGCGCTTTCAGTGTCCCTGTCACGAGTCCCAGTTTGACCCGGCAGATGGTGCGCGTGTTGTGGGGGGGCCGGCACCATGGCAACTGGCAGCTTTGCCCTTGAAAGAGATTGAAGGCAATGTCGGGGTCGCTGGTGAATTTGAGGGCAGGGTAGGATTTCAGCAACCTGGCTTGTCACCTTTTGGAATATAAAAAGACATTTGTTAATTCATTATTAAAGGGGATAGCACATGAAAACAATAATTAGATTCGCGGGCCTTCTTGTCTTACCTTTTCTGCTAGCTGGCTGTGAAAGAGCCATACTTGAGAATGTTGCAGATGACAGTAGCAATATGAGTCAGGCCTATATGACGGTCACCGACGCCCGTTTGCAGAATCCGGAAGCCGAAAACTGGTTAATGTTTCGCCGCACTTACGACGGTTGGGGTTATTCACCGCTGGATGTTATCGATGCTAACAATGTTAGCAATCTTAAGCCGGTCTGGTCTCTTTCGACAGGCCTGACAGAAGGTCATCAGTCTCCTCCGATCGTCAATAACGGCATTATGTATATTACCACGCCTCTGAATCATGTGCTGGCTATTGATGCTGCCAGTGGTGACGGGCTATGGGAATACAGTCGCCAAATGCCTTTCGATATCAGTCTGATTCACCCGACTAACCGGGGTGTGGCCTTATATGGAGATAAGCTTTACATGGCGACTTCCGACGCCAGTGTGGTGGCACTGGATGCGATGACCGGAAAACTAGTATGGGAAAAAGCTGTGGCGAATTATCGTAACGGCTACTACATGACGTTGGCACCTCTGGTAGCCGATGGCAAAATTATGGTGGGTGTTTCTGGTGGTGAACGAGGAATCCGCGGCTTTATTACTGCTTTGGATGCTGAAAGCGGTGATGAACTTTGGAAAACCTATACGATTCCCGGTCCTGGTGAAATGGGCCATGACACCTGGACTGAAGATGCCTGGCAAACTGGTGGAGGTTCCGTCTGGGTAACAGGTAATTATGATCCGGAAATGAATCTCACTTTCTGGGGCATTGGTAATGCCGGTCCCTGGGCAGGAGAGGCCCGACCTGGAGATAATTTATTTGCCAATTCTGTGATTGCCCTTGATCTGGATAGTGGTGAGCTGAAGGGGTATCACCAGTATCACTGGAATGGTTCCTGGGACTGGGATGAAGTTTCTACACCACTTTTGATGGACGTGAAAAGGGATGGGCGCACTTTCAAGGGCCTTGTGCACCCCGGACGTAATGGTTTTCTGTGGGTACTGGAGAGAACGCAGGACAGTATTAATTTTGTCGATGCCGAGCCTTTTGTTTATCAAAATGTATTCACTGCTCTTGATTTGGAAACTGGCAGACCTACCTATGACGAATCCCATAAACCGGGGCTGGGAAAAAACGCGTCTTATTGTCCATCTCTCTCCGGTGGTAAGAATTGGGTACCAGCTGCTTACAGTCCACAAACTGGCCTGTTGTATATTCCTGCTAATGACAACTACTGTTCTTCGTGGGAAGGCGTCGAGGCTGAATATCGTCCCGGTCAGGGATTTACCGGCACCGCCAATATAAGTGCCAGCATTGTCGAAGGTGCAGATCATATCGGTGAAATCCAGGCCTGGAATGTGAATACCGGAGAAGAAGTCTGGACCCGTAAATTTGAATTGGCCAATTGGGGGCCGATTCTTGCAACGGGAGGTAACCTGATATTCAGTGGTGGTACGGCGGATCGTTATTTCCGCGCGCATAATGCAAGTACTGGTGAATTACTCTGGGAACAGCGTTTGAACTCGGGTATTACCGGTGTACCCACAACCTTTGCCGTAGATGGAAAACAGTACATTGCCGTGCAATCAGGCTGGGGTATTGATGCTGCCGGAATGCAAAGACGTCTGGATGCTCTCCAGGGCAGGAATACCATTGTGCCTCAAGGAGGCGTGCTTTGGGTTTTTGCGCTGGGGGAATAGTCATAAGTCTCAAGTTACAAGTGACAAGAGGCAAGCAACCACTCTCCTAGGCTTCTTTGGTTTTCTGGTAGTCGGACAAGGACCGCAGGGACGCATCCGACGGGGCGACCTTTGGTCGCCGACTTAAGACTTATAACTTGTTAATGCGTAAAGGAATAAATCACGGCATTGGTGCCTAGCCGGAAGGCGTCTGTTGAAGGCAGCAATGGCATGGAGCCGTTTTCGTACCAGTCCCAGAAATTGGCCAGATCATTATTATGGCCGGCGAGGATGCCGAGCCGGCCGTGCTTGTCAAACAGGCCGTAATAGGTGATGTCACCGCCAGGGACGCTGTCTGCCATGGCCTGTAAATTATCCAGTGGGGTATGGACGCTGAATACCACGTGGTCAATGGCCAGTGGTACAAAATCATTTTCGGGAAAGGCCCGTTTCACTTGCGAGCGCATCTGTCCCCACTGCACTGGGCCATCAAAATCATCCATTAAAATAAACCCACCGCGCATAATAAATTCGCGCAGGTTGACGACTTCCTGATCAGTTAACTCCATTTCTCCCGGCTCGCTGACGTAGGCAAAGGGATAATCAAAGACATCGGGCTCGCCCAGCTCAATGATGCGATAGGAGTCAATGCTCATGTCTACCAGTGTGGCTCTTTCCAGGAACTCATTCAGGTTCATATCAGAGCTGGGATAATTATGTGACCAGCCCATATGGCCGATGTAGCCATTAGTACCAAAATGCCAGCGCGCGGCTGTGAATTCTCTGGCGGGAGGGTTGTTTTGCTGAATACGCCAGCCACGTCCTCCTCCGCCAAACTGTGCCAGGGCAGGTTCAGTAAGCAGCCAGATCAGCATTATCGAACACGCGATTTGTTTCATGCTGGTAATTTAAAGGTCCGGATGAGAGGAGGCAAGAGGTAAGTGATTGGATATAAAGAAAAAGGATAAAGTAAAAAGGTTGGCGGTGCGACAGGAGGCAAGAGGCAAGAAAGGGGGATAGAAGCGGATTCATGGGGATATTTTTTCTTGTTGGGATAATTCCCTTTAATGGCAGGGTGGATTATGGGATGCTTGAATCCAGCCATGCGTAATTCAGGAAGTCACAGGCATTGACCCACCAAAACACCATTTTCTGGCACGATTATGAGACCTGGGGTAGTAATCCGCGTGAGGATAGACCGTGCCAGTTTGCCGGCATCAGGACAGATGAAGATCTCAATATAGTTGATGACCCGGTAGAGTTTTATTGTCGTCCGACACCGGACTTCCTGCCTCATCCGGAGGCCTGTGTGGTCACGGGCATCAGCCCGGAAGTCGCCCTTGAAAAAGGGGTGAGTGAAGCTGAGTTCAGTGCTCTTATCGCCGAACAATTTATGCAGCCCAATACCTGCGTCAGTGGCTATAACAGCATTCGTTTTGATGATGAAGTGACCAGGCATCTGTTTTATCGGTGTTTTTATGATCCCTATGAACGGGAATGGAAACACGGGAATTCGCGCTGGGATATTATAGATTTGTTACGCACTACCCATGCTTTGCGACCGGATGGCATTAATTGGCCGCAAAAAGAAGATGGCAGTCCGAGTTTCAAACTGGAAAATCTGACAGCGGCGAATGGTATTGAGCATTCAGGGGCCCATGATGCCCTGGCGGATGTCATTGCCACCATTGAAATGGCAAAACTGGTGAAAACGCAGCAACCCAGACTGTATGACTGGCTGTATCAGTTAAGAAAGAAAAACCGGGTCATTCCCTTGCTGGATTTAAAAAGCAGGGACATGCTGTTACATGTGTCGGGTATGTTTCCGGCAAGCCGTGGTTGCATGGCCGTCATTATGCCGCTGCTTATGGATCCAACCAATAGCAATGGCATTATTGTGCTCGATCTGGCACAGGACCCAGCTGAGTGGCTGGACCTGGAGCCAGAAGAAATCAGGCATCGATTGTTCACTCGCAGTGAGGATCTGGGCGGCCTTGAACGGGTGCCACTAAAAACCATTCATGTTAACAAGTGTCCGTCCATAGCCCCTATGTCGGTGCTCAGTGATGTCACCCGCAAGCGCTTTTCAATTGATCTGGAGTCCTGTCAGAGACATCGGCAAAAAATTCTGGCCCATCCCTCCATACTGAAAAAGCTGCTCCAAGTTTTTACTGAAGTTGATTTTGACGCCACCAGCGATCCTGACTTGATGTTATATAGCGGTGGTTTTTTTAATGACCAGGACAGAAAAATGATGAACGAGGTTCGGCTGGCCAGTAGCGATAAACTGTCTGGTCTGAACCTGCCATTTCAGGATCTTCGCCTGCCGGAGATGCTGTTTCGTTACCGGGCACGAAATTTTACGGAGACCTTGAATAAGGAGGAAACTGCCCGTTGGCAGGGCTGGTGTGCAGAGCAACTGACAAATGGTGCGGGGATGCATGGCCTTTCTGCAAGTGACTTTTTTGTGCGTCTGAATGAGCTGGTCAGGGAAATGCCTGATAATAAGCTATTGTTTGATTCTCTGGAAAACTACGCCAGAGAGCTATGTAAACGACTGGGAGTCAAGGTTTGAGCGGGTTTAATATTCTTAAAAAAACAGGACCGGGAATAATCGTGGCAGCCACCGGACTGGGCGCCGGCGATATTGTCGCTGCCTCGGCAGCTGGCGCACAGGCAGGTACTGTTTTGCTATGGGCGGTAGTCTTTGGCGGTCTGTTGAAATACGGCTTGACCGAAGGAATAGGGCGCTGGCAACTGGCCACCGGTACCACCTTGCTGGAAGGATGGATAGAGAAACTGCCGAAATTTTTCAGCTGGTATTTCATGGTCTACATGTTCCTGTGGACCTTCATGGTAGCGGCGGCCATGATGGCGGCCTGCGGGCTGGCAGCCTACGCCTTCTTTCCCGCATTATCTGTTACCCAGTGGGGGATAATCCATGCATTGCTTGCCCTGGTCATAGTCTGGTTTGGCGCCTACAAGGTGCTCGAGACAGCAATGAAGTTTTTTATTGGCCTGATGTTTCTTACCGTTCTTTATTGCGCGATAAGGGTAATGCCGGATATAAGGATTATTGCCAGTGGCATGTTTATTCCCCGCGTACCGGAGTTCGGTATGGCTTATGTGCTAAGTGTGATTGGTGGCGTCGGGGGCAGCATTACCATCATGAGTTATGGCTACTGGATGCGTGAAGCAGGCTGGAAAGGCAAGGAAATGATGTCTACCATGCGCTGGGATCTTGGCATAGCCTATGGACTTACAGCGCTGTTTGGTGTTGCCATCATTATCGTTTCTGCCGGTGTTCAACCGGAAGTCGTATCCGGGAATAATATGGCACTTGCGGTAGCCGATCAGTTGGTTCCGGTGATGGGGGAAACCGGGAAATGGGTATTTCTGTTTGGTTTTTGGGGTGCAGTGTTCAGCTCCATGATAGGTGTCTGGCATGGAGTGCCTTTTCTTTTTGCGAACTTTTTTATTCACTATCGCAAACATACCCACCTGATAGAAACCCGGGGCAGTATTTCAAAGTCGTGGGCTTATCGAGCCTATCTTGTTTATCTGGCTATCCTGCCTATGACCCTGCTAAGACTCGAAAGGCCGGTATGGATTGTGATTATTTACACCATTACCGGCGCCTTCTTCATGCCCTTGCTGGCAGCACTGCTACTGTATATGAATAATAGTAGACTCTGGCTTGAGAGTGCCGCTAATACCTGGGTTAGTAAAAGTCTGCTGATTGCCTGTATGCTAGTGTTTGGCTATTTGCTGGTAGTGCAGGTACAGGGCCAGTTTTAATAGCACGTTATAATAAACAACTGATTCTCAGATCAGGTAAAAAGCGCAGATAATTTTCCAATTTTGGGGCTATGCCTTTAAAATCACATTGTTTTTAGATAACAAGAATTAATCTCAGGTAAACACCTTTATATGGAAGATTTTGATGATATCAGGCCTTATCGTGATGATGAGGTCAGGCCTGTAATTGAAAGGTTGCTGGACGATCCGGCCCTGTCCAGAGCGCTAGCCAAGTTTGAACACCCTTTGCTATTTAAATTTATACCTGGCTGGATAAGCAACAAGGTTCAGGACACCCTTGGCGAGGATCTGGCTCATGTTCAGACTATCCATGATGTTCAACTGGTCATTGAAAAATATCTCGACAAGTTAATCGAGAGTACCACTGATGGATTGACCTCAGAGGGGCTGGATCAACTTGATGCTGATGAGCCTTATCTATTTATCAGTAATCACCGGGATATTTCCATGGATCCGGCCCTGGTAAATTACATGATTTATCATCACGGCCTGGACACACTGCAGATAGCCATTGGTGACAATTTGCTGAAACGACCTTTTCTTTCCGATCTGATGCGCTTGAATAAAAGTTTTCTGGTTAAACGTTCCGTACAAGGGCGTGATTTGCTCAGGGCCAGTAAACAACTGTCAGCCTATATACACCATTGCATCAAGAGTGGAGAGAATGTCTGGATAGCCCAGCGTGAAGGCCGCGCAAAAGATGGAATTGATAAAACAGAAACTGCAATTATCAAAATGCTGCACATGGCCGATCGGGAGTCTCTGTTGAAACTGACATTGCAGGAATCCATCAATTCCCTGAATATTGTGCCCGTGTCCATTTCCTATGAATTCGATCCCTGCGATCGCTTCAAAGCTGAAGAACTTCATACCATCGAAACTGATGGTAAATTTGAAAAAGATGAGAATTCAGATGTGCGCAGCATCCTTACCGGCATTGTTGGTAACAAGGGCGCTGTTCATGTGGCCTTTGGCGAAAAAATTGTCTTTAATGATGCCGTCACTGCTGAAGGTGTAGCAAGGCATATTGATGAGGAGATCATCCGTAACTACAAGCTACATGCCCTTAATTATCTGGCCATGGAAGTCTTGCAGAAAGATTATATAGATTTCTCAAGTCTGCCAGAATTGCTAGGTTTGTCCGCTGCCGAGATAAATCACAAACGAAAAATATTTCGTAAAAGACTCAATAGCATGCCAAAAAAACTACAGCCCTATGTTGTCAATATGTATGCCAACCCGGTTATTCGGAAAGCGGAAATTATCGCTCAAAAGTGAATACTGTTTTTATAGCTTGGCAATTTTTTCTTATCTGCACTAGAGTGAATTAACTCCGAACCTGTCCCGGAGTGAAGCCTGCCAATGTTATCTGACGAACTCAAGCAAACCATTCAGCAAAATTACTCTACGCTGGTAAAAAACAAGAACCTGCAAAACCGTCTTGGCCAGAAGCAGATGATTGCTGAAATAGCCAACTGCCTGACAAGCGTAGAAGTTGATGAAGAGGGCATGCGTCTCTCACCTCTGCCTCCCATCTGCGTTATAGAAGCGGGAACCGGGATCGGTAAAACCATCGCCTATTTACTATCCGTTATTCCTGTTGCCCAGGCTATGGGTAAAAAGGTTGTGCTCGCCACTGCGACAGTAGCTCTGCAGGAACAGGTGATGAACAAGGATATCCCTGATCTGCTTCAACACAGTGAAATGAAATTCACCTATTCTCTGGCCAAGGGCAGAGGGCGCTATCTATGCCTGTCCAAACTGGACAATGTGCTCAAATCAAGTAGCAGTCAGGATGCGATGCTGGATCTCTATGGGCTTGAGCTGGATGATCCGGCTGTTGCAGATAAAGCGCTGTATCAGGATATGCTCGACGCCCTGATCGATAATAAGTGGAAGGGTGATCGCGATGACTGGAAGACAGTTCTAAACGATAATCAATGGCGCGGCGTCGCTGTTGAAAAAGGACAGTGCTCGGGAAATCGCTGTTCCAACTTCAGTAACTGCTGTTTTTTCAGGAGCCGCAACAATATGCAGAAAGCAGATTGTATTGTGGCAAATCATGATCTGGTACTGGCCGACCTGAGTCTTGGGGGTGGAGTCATTCTGCCGGCACCGGAAGACTGTATTTACATTTTCGATGAAGCCCATCATTTACCCCTGAAGGGAATATCCCATTTTTCCCATTTTATTCGCCTGCGTTCCACGCTGACCTGGCTGGATCGCATCACAAGCGTTTTTAAAGCCATGACAGTGGAGCTGGGAAAAGACAGCGACATCGTCAGACAACTGGAAAAAGCCAGGGAGGCAGCAGATAAGACGCGAGCTGTGCTGCAGGAATCTCTGCCGGTTTTTCAGGCATTTTCTGAACATGCAGAATCAGCCAATAGCAGCGGTGATATTACCCAGCACACCTTTGCACAGGGGGTGGTCAGTGAAAAAATCCGTGAAACCAGTCATTCGATATTACTGGAGTTTCGTGATCTGGAAGATCGTCTGAACAGGATTACAGAACGCCTTAAGGACTTCATGGAAAATGACACGGGAGAAATCGATCGCCAGACTGCCGAGAACTGGTATCCCGTAATCGGAATCATGCAGTCGCGAGCCGAAGGGGCAATACAATGTTGGCGTGCATTTTCCATTGAAGATCATGGTGGTTATGCGCCCAATGCGCGCTGGCTGAGTTTTCGGCAAATCGGCGCAGAAACAGAAATAACCCTGTCATCAAGCCCGGTCATTGCTGCAGATGCGCTAAACGATTATTTATGGAATGACTGCTTTGCTGCCGTACTGACCTCCGCAACGTTGAGCGCACTGGGCACTTTTGACTTTCTCAGGATGCGCGCCGGCCTGCATGAAGAAACGCTTTTCAAACAGATAGGCAGCCCCTTTGATTTTTTTAACAACGGGCTCCTGCAAATACCGGCCCGGGGTTTTGATCCGTCAGATAGCGAGGCGCATACCCAGGCCATTGTGGAGGTATTACCGCAATTAATAGAGCCAGAGAAGGGTTCCTTAGTGCTGTTTTCTTCACGACGCCAGATGCAGTCAGTACTGCAGGGAATCAGTGAAGAGCTGAAGCTGAAAACCCTGTCTCAGGATGATCATTCAAAACAGGAACTGATCAGGTTGCATCGTGACAGGGTAGACAAGGGGCAAACCAGTGTTATTTTTGGCCTCGCCAGTCTTACAGAAGGCATTGATTTACCCGGTAACTATTGTTGTCATGTGATTATCGCTAAAATTCCTTTTTCGGTACCCAATGACCCGGTGGAAAAGACCCTTGGGGAATGGATCAAGGATCAGGGCAAGAATCCTTTTAGTGAAATTTCTGTGCCTGAGGCTTCCATGCGTTTGATTCAGGCATCGGGGCGTCTATTACGAACAGAAAAAGATACAGGTACCATTACGATTCTTGATCAGAGACTGCTGAATAAATTCTATGGCAAGGGTATTGTGAATTCATTACCCCCTTATCGTCTGGAAACTTTTGTAGCTTCACTCAACCAGCCTGCAACAGAAATATAATCTACAAACCCACACCTTCTATTAGTAAAGAGAAACTCTATGAGTGATTCAGATAAAAACCAGCCTCCCGGCTACGAACCCCCTAAAGTCTGGCGCTGGGATGCTGACAATGGCGGTGAATGGTCAAGTATCAACCGGCCAATCTCGGGGGCAACCCGGGAACAGCCTTTGCCCATAGGGGAGCATCCAATGCAACTTTACTCGCTCGGTACGCCCAACGGGGTCAAGGTGACCATTATGCTGGAGGAGTTGCTGGCACTCGGTCATGAAGGCGCGGAATATGATGCCTGGCTGATTAATATTGGCAAGGGCGATCAGTTCGGCAGTGGTTTTGTGGAAATCAATCCCAATTCAAAAATTCCTGCACTGGCTGATTATTCAACATCACCGGTGACCCGTGTTTTTGAAAGCGGTTCCATCCTGTTTTATCTGGCAGAAAAGTTTGATGCGTTTTTTCCCAAAGAACATTATCGTCGCACCCAAACCATGAATTGGCTGATGTGGCAGATGGGCTCAGCGCCTTTTGTCGGTGGCGGTTTTGGCCATTTCTATGCCTATGCTCCTTTTAAAATCGAATATGCCATTGATCGTTATGCCATGGAAACCAAACGCCAGTTACATCTGCTGGACACCCATCTTGCGGACAATGAATACCTGGCGGGGGATCTCTATACCATAGCGGATATGGCTGTATGGCCCTGGTATGGTTCATTGATGAATGATGCCTATGATGCGGCAGAGTTTTTATCGGTACATGAATACATCAATGTGCAGCGCTGGGAGAAGTTGATTGCCAACCGTGATGCGGTAAAACGTGGTCGTATGGTTAATAAAGGCATAGGGCCATTGGAAGATCAATTACTTGAAAGGCACGCGCCGAATGATTTTATCGATAATACCGAAGATAAAGTTCAGGCTAGAGGGGGAAAAAGACTTTAGCAGACGCGGGTACAAGTGCCCGCATCGAAAAAAGTCATCGCCACTTACTTTCAACTGGGCAACAAGGCCTTCAACTGGTTATCAATGTTTTGCTTACTCTGGCAGATCGAGTATCTGCTTATCCACGAGGTAGTCAAAAATAGTGTTGGCACTCACTTCAGGCGAATTCGCGGGTGAAACAATCAGCTCCGGATTTGTCGGCACTTCATAGGGAGAATCGATACCGGTGAAGTTTTTTATTTCTCCACGCCGGGCTTTGGCATAGAGGTTCTTGGGGTCTCTTTCTTCGCAGGTTGAAAGGGGAGTATCCAGGTATATTTCGATAAACGGTAACTCATTTTTCTCATGAATCTCTCTAACCAGCTGCCGGTCCTGGCTAAATGGAGAAATAAAACTGGACAATATAATAGTGCCGCTGTCGGCGAATAATTTTGATACCTCGCCAACACGACGAATATTTTCTTCCCTGTCACTATCGGAAAATCCCAGATTATTATTCAGACCGTGACGAATATTATCGCCATCCAGCACATAGCTGTTATAGCCTTTGTGGATCAACAGATGTTCCAGAGTAAAGGCCAGCGTGCTTTTTCCGGAGCCGCTTAAGCCGGTAAACCAGAGGGTAGCGCCGGTTTGCTTGAAGATTTCACCACGGGTTTTTCTGTCGACACGACTCTCATGCCAGACGATATTCTTGCTCTTGTTTTCGGTCATTGTTTCAGCCTTTTTTGCTAAAGTGGCAGTTGCCGTATAGACAGGATCTCTACATCCCGTAATGGCCGTCCCTCGTTGTCCACGGATACCGCACCAATGGCATCAAGGACTTCCAGACCGGCTCTTACCTTGCCAAATACCGTATGTTTACCGGCTAACCAGTCGGTATCAACAAGATTGATAAAAAACTGGGAGCCATTGGTGTTGGGGCCACTGTTTGCCATGGCAATTACCCCTCTTACCGGCATGCGGGAAATAACGCGCTCCGTGTACTGGTAGCCCAGGTTCTCAAAACTTTCCTTAACCGTCATGTTGCGCAGTCGCCTATCCACCAGATCAATATTTAGCTCCAGTTCTTCCTGGCTGTTTATATCCAGTTGCTGATAAAGCGGGATGAGGATGTTCTGTTGAAAGTCGTTCTGATCATTGATCGCTAAAATCGGATGTGGCACCCCGGAATCATTGATCACCTCCATTTTATCCAGCCCGAGACTGCGGGCATTAATCTCATCCCTGAACTGATAACCTGGCGTGCCGTCCCCCAGCCCGGTTGGGCTGCCCCCCTGAATCATGAAGCCCTCAATCACGCGGTGAAAAACCGTACCATCGTATAGTGGACGCATCACCCGTTGACCGCTTTCAGGCTCTATCCAGGTTTTTGTGCCTTCTGCCAGGCCAATAAAATTTGAGACGGCCAGGGGGGCTTCATCAGGAAATAATTCAAGGATCATAGAGCCCAGAGTGGTGCGAATTTCAACTACCGGGTTGTCAAAATCCTCGCGGCTGAAATTAATGGAAAGGGTGGGGCTGCTGGAACTACGGTCCAGTGTGCCAGCTATTGGTGTTGCTGCGTTGATATTTGCTGTGCTGGAAAGTGGCTGGGAATTAAAAAATGTGGCGCTGTTTTCTGCTTCTAAAACACTTGTTGATGCTGAGCCTGAAGTTGCCAGCGGATCTGCGCCAGTAGTGTCTTGTGCTGGATCAAATTCATCAGCAAAGCCAGTACATGCAAATAGCAGGGCTGCAAGGAAGTAAAAGACAGTGAGTCGGGAAGGAGCTTTCATTCAACTTATTTCAGCAAGTGTGGCATTAATCGGCTTTTAATGGGTGATCGGCCGGAAGTTGTCGTTCTATCCATAGAGCAAGTTTATGCTTCATATGAATAACGTCTTCCTGGCCTTTTGCCAGGGGCTGTATCAGCTGATCTTTAACAAGCAGGGTATAGATCGCCCGGATTTTTAAATCAGCATGATCATCAGGGTCAAATTTGCCAGCCCCCCGTTTCTCAAAATAGACGGTGCCTACACGAACTGCTTCGTGTACCAACTCTTTTTCATGCTTGATTTTCTTTATTGCCATGGCGAAATTCTACCATAAGTAAATGCCATCAAGTCATGGTAATGCAGGTTGCTATGGTTATAGACAATACAACTAGCGCATAATTCAAATCCCAAAAAAAACCGGAAACGTCTCTCTTGAACGTTCCCGGCTATCCGGTCTCAATCGTTGATCCTTATCGCCACTTCCTTTCCTTTACGCTTTTTTACTGCGCATGAATAAGGGCTGCTGACTGAAGGCTAGTGAATAATTTTTTTGTTGGGGTCGCTGCCTTCCTCCAGTTCTTTCTGACTGATTTCTACCACGAAACTTTCCTGCTGTAGCTGGCTGCTGGCATTGGCACGTTCTTCGGCTTCTGCTTTTGCCAGTTTTGCTTCGTCCTGAAACAATTCTGCATTAAGCGACATCTGGCGGGTCAGATGTTGCTTGAGGCGATCTACCACACAGGTCATTACTTCCAGTGTCTGGCTTAACTGATCCAGCGTAATGAGCGTCTGTTCCGAATTTTGTTCTACATCTTTCTTGTCGGCCATAGGAATGAGTCCTTGTGTTGCCCGAATGAGTTTACAGCTTGCCCTGTTGTTTTTTTTATTTTCCGTTAATTCTTTCTGACATGAGTTGAGCCGAACGCTTTTGGCTTCAGTCCCAATTCAATGCTCCACCAGTCTGGTATTCAATAACCCTGGTTTCGAAAAAGTTTTTCTCCTTACGCAGATCCATAATTTCACTCATCCATGGAAATGGATTCTGAACACCGGGGAACTGTTCCGTCAGTCCGATCTGGGCAAGGCGACGATTGGCAATAAACTTGAGATACTCTTCCATCATCGGGGCATTCATGCCCAGTACGCCGCGCGGCATGGTGTCACGAGCATATTCAATTTCCAGTTGTGTGGCTTCCAGAATCATCTGGGTAGCATCCTGTTTCATTTGCTCATCCCACAATTGCGGGTTTTCCATTTTGATCTGGTTGATCATGTCGATGCCGAAATTAAGGTGCATTGATTCATCGCGCAAAATGTACTGAAACTGCTCGGAAGTACCGGTCATCTTGTTACGTCGACCCATGGAAAGAATCTGGGTAAAACCGCAATAGAAAAAGATACCTTCCAGACAGCAATAAAATGCAATCAGGTTTTTCAGCAGTTGCTGGTCAGTTTCTGTGGTACCGGTGTTGAAGGTTGGATCAGAGATCTCCTTGGTGTACTTCAGTCCCCAGGACGCTTTCTTGGCGACAGAGGGAATCTCGTGATACATGTTAAAAATTTCACCTTCGTCCATACCCAGAGATTCAATACAGTACTGATAGGCATGGGTATGAATGGCTTCTTCAAATGCCTGACGCAAAATGTACTGGCGACACTCAGGATTGGTGACCAGTCGATAAATGGCCAGCACCAGGTTATTGGCTACCAGAGAATCTGCGGTGGAAAAGAAGCCCAGGTTACGCTTGACGATGATGCGCTCGTCTTCGGTCAGGCCGTCCGCTTTTTTCCACAGGGCGATATCAGCCGTCATATTGATTTCCTGGGGCATCCAGTGATTGGCGCAACCATCCTGGTATTTCTGCCATGCCCATTCATACTTGAAAGGCACCAGCTGATTCAGGTCAGCACGGCAGTTAATCATCCGTTTCTGGTCAACAGTAACGCGCTCTGCGGCTCCGGCAAGCTCTTCCTGACCATCGGTATAATCCATTTCAGCAACAGCTTTTTGCGCCAGTTCGACAGCACTTAGCTCGCTGTCATCGGAAGCAGACTCAGTGCCGGACATGGGCGCCGCTGCGGCTGCTTCACTGCCTGGGCTGGCGTCAGCAACTGTTGCCTGAGCAGGTGATTCCGGCGCGGCAAACGAAGCTTCATCCTGAAAAGGCACGGCTGAATCGGCTTTTTGTTCTGCCAATTCATTTGCTGCTGGCGCCTCAGGCTGCATCGTTGCTACTGCCGGTGTGGCTTCTTCGTTATTAAATTCATCCCATGACAACATGTTGCTTACCTCTGTTTAGATACTCTTTATTTCTATGTTTCTATCTGTCTGTGGTTACTATTTACTTCTGGTCTTTATCGTTTTTTCCTTACTGACATGCTTCACAATCCGGATCATCCAGTGAGCAGGCCTGAGGGACCTCTGCAGGCCCTGCAGCTACCGTTGGGGCATCCATGTTGGCTGATACTGCATTTAAGGTACCTGAGCTGACAGTGGATTTTTCGGTGCTGGTTGCCGCCATTGCGCGCAGGTAATAAGTGGTTTTCAGACCGCGATACCATGCCATGCGGTAAGTCACATCCAGCTTTTTGCCGTTTGCTTCATTGATATACAGATTCAACGATTGCGCCTGGTCAATCCATTTTTGTCGGCGACTGGCGGCATCGACTATCCAGCGCGGGTTGATTTCAAAAGCGGTTGCGTACAGGGTCTTCAAGCGCTGCGGAATACGATCTATTTTTTGCACGCTGCCATCGTAATATTTCAGGTCATTGATCATGACGCTGTCCCATAAACCTTCTGCCTTCAAATCACGAATCAGGTAGGGATTCACCACGGTGAACTCGCCGGAAAGATTCGATTTCACATACAGGTTCTGATAGGTCGGTTCAATGGACTGTGATACGCCAGTGATATTGGCAATAGTGGCTGTTGGTGCAATGGCCATCACGTTTGAATTACGCATGCCTGTCTGTTTGACGCGTGCACGCATGCCGTCCCAGTCCAGGGTGCTGCTGAAGTCCACTTCCAGAAACTGCTCGCCTCTTTCCTCTTGCAGTTTCTTCAGGGAATCAATTGGCAGGATGCCCTGGCTCCACAATGAACCCTCATAGGTCTCATAAGCCCCACGTTCTTCTGCCAGCATGGTGGAGGCTTCAATAGCGTAATAACTAATGGCTTCCATGGAATTATCAGCAAACTGTACAGCCGCTTCAGAGCTGTATGGAATCTGCTGGATGTACAGGGAATCCTGGAATCCCATCAGGCCAAGGCCCACCGGGCGGTGTTTCATGTTGGATGTTTTTGCCTGGGGTACAGAGTAGTAGTTAATGTCGATTACGTTATCCAGCATACGTACGGCGGTATGGATGGTTTTGCGCAATTTATCTGTATTCAGACCCGTTTCTGTAACATGGTTGACCATGTTGATAGAGCCCAGATTACAGACAGCGATTTCATCCTTGTTGGTGTTCAGGGTGATCTCTGTACACAGGTTGGATGAATGGACGGTACCCACATGCTGCTGGGGAGAGCGTACATTGCAGGAATCCTTGAAGGTAATCCAGGGATGGCCTGTTTCAAATAGCATGGAAAGCATTTTTCGCCAGAGGTCCGCAGCCCGCACAGTCTTGTGCACATAGAGCGCGCCTTCCCTGGCCTTATTTTCGTAGTGCTCATAGCGTTCTTCGAAGGCCTTACCATGAAGTTCATGCAGGTCGGGGACCTCGTTTGGCGAAAAAAGCGTCCATTCTTTATCTTCGAACACTCGCTTCATGAACAGGTCTGGTACCCAGTTGGCCGTATTCATATCATGGGCACGACGTCGGTCATCACCCGTATTTTTGCGAAGTTCAAGAAATTCTTCTATATCAAGGTGCCAGGTTTCCAGATAGGAACAAACCGCGCCTTTACGTTTACCGCCCTGGTTGACTGCTACCGCGGTATCGTTGACCACTTTCAGGAAGGGGACAACGCCTTGCGACTTACCATTGGTGCCTTTGATGTAGGCACCCAAAGCACGCACGGGAGTCCAGTCGTTGCCCAGGCCGCCGGCCCACTTGGAGAGCATGGCATTGTCGTGAATGGCACCGTAAATGCCACTCAGGTCGTCAGGTACCGTAGTGAGGAAGCAAGAAGACAATTGTGGACGCAGAGTGCCGGAGTTAAATAGTTGCGGTGTGGATACCATGTAATCAAAACTGGATAACAGGTTATAGAATTCGATAGCCCGCTCTTCCCGGTTTTCCTCGTTGGATGCCAGGCCCATGGCGACGCGCATATAAAATATTTGCGGCAGTTCAAAGCGGGTGTTTTCGCTATGAATAAAGTAACGGTCGTACAGGGTCTGCAGGCCGAGATAGGTAAACTGTTCATCGCGCTCAGCCTTCAGGGCTTCACCCAGCCTGTCCAGATCATATTCCAGCAGGTGAGGTGAGAGTAATTCCAGCTCAACGCCTTTTTCGATATAAGGGCGCAGGGTGGCGGCATACTTGTAATGCATTTCGGACTGGGTAGCATTCTCTGCGACGCCGAGGAATGTCAGTGCCTCGCTGCGCAGATTGTCCAGCAGCAGACGTGCAGCCACGAACGAGTAATTGGGCTCCTGTTCAACCAGCGTGCGGGCTGTCATAACCAGAGTAATCTGAACATCGGTGAATTTGACACCTGAATAGAGGTTTTTCAGGGTTTCCTGATAGATTGCATCGCCATTAACGTCATCAAGCCCCTGGCATGCTTCAGCAATAATAGTGCGAATACGCGCGGTATCCAGCGGCACACTGGAGCCATCATCCAGTGTAACCATGAGGTCCGACTTGTCTTCGCTGGCAGGAACTACCTGTTTTACCTCGCGTTCACGGGCACGTTCAGCCCGGTAAATAACGTAGCTCCTGGCCACCTTGTGCTCACCAGAGCGCATCAACATCAGCTCTACCTGGTCCTGAATCTCTTCGATGTGAATACTGCCGCCTGAAGGCATACGACGCTTGAAGGTTTCACTGATTTCAAGAATCATTTTTTCCACGGTTTCATGGATACGCGAAGAGGCGGCAGCGGTACCACCTTCCTCAGCTATATAGGCCTTGGTGATGGCTACGGCAATTTTAGAGGCGTCATACCCGACAACCGCGCCATTGCGTTTGATAACACGCAAGGTACCCGGAGCCATTGCGCTTATTGAATGGTCTGATGTGTCCTGTGCTGGTGTGGCGGTCGGGGAAGGAGAGGTGGCTGATTCGACTTCTGTGTGCATTGATGGCTCCGGATGTTCTTTCTCGTTATTTATTTTTTTGTGTTTTATCTTTTAGCGTTATTGCGCGTTTTATTGTTTCTGTGTTTTTCGTACTCTCGTACTTACTAGTAGCAATTGACTTTTACCGGCATGATTTACCTTAAAAGGGGCTGGTTTAGCCCGGATTTCCCAAACACAAGATGTAGTGGTTGAGCGAAATCCCCGAAATCCCGTTTTTGGCTTGTGGATAAGCTTTGACGGGTACGTGAGAGGTGGTCAGATAGCCGGTTTTCAGGGCGTTTTTTGGGTTTTATGTGAGTAAAACCCTGGATTACTTCCCCCTGATGGCCGTGCCAGCTTAACGTGTTCATCCCCTCTTTTTCTGCCTACTTGCTGCGTATTGCTGCCTAAATAGGACTAAAATTCGTCAATTTTCTTCAAACTATTCTTAACTTATCTGGCTAACCTGCGGATCCTGCTGGTTTTTCGACACCGGATCAGTTTAGCCAAACAAAAGTTAAAACACAATATGTAGTGGAAAAAAATTGTTAATGCACTATATCAGGTATATTTTCCCCTATGCAAGCCAATAATGTGTGAAATTCATGGGGATAAGCTGTGCATAGAGTGGGTATTGTCGGGTATGGTTTTGAAGTTATACAGAGGCCCTTGTGACATTGCACCAGCAGGGGGCAAAATTGAGAATTATCAGCCTGAAAGGAAAAAATCGGGAAAGTCTGTAAAAATAGGAGCCAGAGAAGGTTCATGGCGTGGAGGCGCACCAGATCGGGGCAAAAGTAGGTAAATCATCAAACACTACATATAGTGTTTTGGCTTTTTGATTTCAGCGGAAATAATACTCAGAATTTGCAGCCAGTATCGGCCTTTATTGTTGCCGGTCAATAAAGCGGGAAACAAATTCATTGGCAGGGGATTCACGTAACTGTTGCGCGCTTCCCCATTGCTGCAGAGCTCCTTCCAGCATAACCCCTGTTTCATCGGCAACAGTAAAAGCTTCTTCCTGATCATGGGTGACCAGGATTGCACTTATTTTGCGTTCAATCAGAATATCCCTGACTTCACGACTGAGGTTGCGGCGCATTTCACTGTCCAGGTTGGAAAAGGGTTCGTCCATGAGCAGGAGTTTGGGGTCAGGGGCCAGGGCTCTGGCCAGAGCGACCCGCTGTTGCTGCCCTCCGGACAACTGGTGAGGATACTTGTCTGCATGCTTTTCCAGATGAACCAGATTCAGCAGGGAATGGACAATAGTGTCCTTTTCGGCCTTGTCTCTGCCATGCAGACCAAAGGCGATGTTTTTGCTGACACTGAGATGGGGAAACAGCGCGTAATCCTGAAACACCATGCCAATTTGCCTTTGCTCTGGAGGCAATACATTGCCGGTGCTACTCAGGCATACACCATCCAGCAGGATTTGCCCCGCGAAAATATTTTCCAGACCGGCGATGGCGCGCAGGGCGGTAGTTTTTCCGCAGCCGCTGGGGCCGAGCAAACTGACAATCTGATGCTGAGCTACATTAAAGCTCAGGTCATCAATGATTACCTGGTCATCATAGCGACAATTGATATTGTGAATTTCCAGCAGGGCTGTCATCTCAGGCCACCAGACCTGTAAGCCGCCCCATCACCAGGGCAGAGGGCAAATCAATCCTTATTGGACGCGGTGCTTTTAGCACAACAGGAATTCCAGCAGCGCTTTTTGCGCATGAAGGCGATTTCCAGCCTGTTCCCAGACTACTGAGTCCGGGGCATCTATCACATCCGCACTGACTTCTTCACCGCGATGGGCTGGCAGACAATGCATAAACAGCGCATTCTCATCAGCAAGACTCATCAACTCTAGTGTCACTTCAAAGCCTTCGAAGTCCTTCATGCGGCGGACTCTTTCATCCTCCTGCCCCATGGAGGCCCAGACGTCCGTGCTGACAAGTGATGAGCCAGGTAAAGCCTGTTCCGGGGTGCGGACGATTTTTACACGATCAGAGTTGGCAGCAACCAGCTCAGGGTTTGGATCATAGCCTTCGGGACAGGCGACTATCAGTTCGAAATCCAGCAAGCGGGCGGCATTGATATAGGAATGACACATATTATTGCCATCGCCTATCCAGGTAACGGTCTTACCCTGAATGCTGCCGCGATGCTGGACATAGGTTTGCATATCAGCCAGTAACTGACAGGGGTGATAGTCATCAGTGAGGGCATTAATCACCGGGACCGACGAGAAGTCAGCCATACGCTCGATTTTTTCATGCTCAAAGGTGCGGACCATAATGGCATCTACCATGCATGAAAGCACGCGTGCTGTATCTTCCACCGGCTCACCCCGGCCCAACTGGGTATCCTGGGGAGACAGAAAAATGGCAGAACCGCCCATTTGGTTCATCCCTGCTTCAAATGATACGCGGGTACGGGTAGACGACTTTTCGAATACCATCGCCAGCACCCTGTTTCTTAACAGTTCATGGGGGGCGCCCTGTGCAAGCATTGCTTTCAGTTCGCAGGCACGGTCAATAATGTCTTTAAATTCCTGCCCGCTCAGGTCAAGCAAGGTCAGGAAATGTCTGGGTCTCATTTTCCAAAATCCTCAATCAGTTCACTGACTGTGTCTATGATTAAATCACTTTCTGTTTCTGTAAGGGTCAACGGTGGCACCAGTCGCACCACGTTTCCTGAGGCGACATTAATTAGCAGTGCTTTTTCCCGGGCCAGCGCAACCAGCTCGGCACAGGGTTGATCCAGTTCGACACCAATCATCAATCCATTACCTCGAATTGCCACCACATGAGGGCAGTTTTGCAGTCGCATGCTCAGGCCAAACTTAATCCTGTCACCCTGCACGCTGGCATTTTCCAGCAAGCCTTCTGTCAGCAATGCCTCGTTGACCGCCAGGGCGGCAGCACAGGCGAGCGGGCTTCCGCCAAAGGTAGTAGCGTGATGCCCCGGGTGAAATATGTCTGCTGCGCGGCCACTGGCCAGACAGGCGCCGATAGGAAAACCATTGCCCAGGCCCTTTGCGGTGGAGACCACATCGGGCAGGATGCCACTGTGCTGGTAAGCGAAATATTTCCCGGTACGGCCGTTACCCGTCTGCACTTCATCAAGCATCAACAGCATGTCATTGGCATCACAGAGGCTACGCAATTTGTTCAGGTAATCAGAGGCAGGAATACAGATGCCGCCTTCACCCTGTATGGGCTCCACCAGAACAGCAACAATATTCGGATGCTTCTTCACGCATTCCTCGATGGCAGGAATATCATTGAAAGGCACGCGATAGAAACCGTCCAGAAAAGGAGCGAAGCCGCCCTGATGGCGACTACTATAGGTAGCTGTCAGTGCGCCCATGGTGCGGCCATGGAAAGCGCCTTCCATGACAATAATTCCGGGTAAATCAATGCCTTTGTTATGACCAAACATTCGTGCCATTTTGATGGCGGCCTCATTACCTTCAGCACCGGAATTACAGAAGAAGACACTGCTCATACCCGATGCCTGACATAACTTTTCGGCAAGCTCTTCCTGCAATGGTACGCCATAGAGATTGGAGGTATGAACCAGGGTCGCTACCTGCTGCTGTACTGCCGTGATAAAGCCTGGATGATTATGGCCAAGGGCGCATACGGCAATCCCGCTAATGGCATCAAGATAGCGATTATTCTCACTGTCAAAGAGCCATGACCCTTCCCCGCGCACAAAATCTACCGGGATTCGATTGTAGGTCTTCATCAAGGCGTCTGAGTTGGCCATTTACTGCTTCCTGATAATAAAGTTCTAAAACTGAAAAATTGTGAGCTCGGGATTTTGCCAGTCGGTTTTCTAATCCCAAGAAAAGCAAAAGGGCAGCAAGCGCCACCCCCAAGGAGAAGCGATTTTAATGAAAGCATTGCCAAGTCACAAGTCTCCAGTTGGAAGTCGCAGTTTATTAGTAGCAAGTCACAAGTCACAAGTTACAGGTCGCAAGTGAAATACTGAGTATTTATGGTTTCATCGGAATACTTTACGAAACAAAATCAGGTATCGACTTGCTTGTCCAGAGTTTTTGGTACCTGAAATAAAAATGACTTAACTGAGACCGGTGCAGACTAATTTTTCTTCGCTCCCGGGCCTGGCGTCTTTATAATTGCGTGCCATGAATGCCATCGAATTAAGTCTTTTTGCCTCCCGCATGGAAGCCGTCTGCGACGAAATGGGGGCGGTACTGCAACGCTCCGCGTTTTCGCCCAATATCAAAGACCGCCTCGATTTTTCCTGCGCACTGTTTGATAGAAGGGGGCTGCTGTGCGCACAGGCTGCTCATATTCCCGTTCATCTGGGCAGTATGGCCTATGCCATGGCGGACATCGTCGGGCAATTTGACTGGCATGCTGATGATATCCTGGTTCTGAATGATCCTTATCTGGGAGGCACTCATCTGCCGGATGTCACCATCGTCGCGCCGGTCTTTGTTAATCAGGAGTTATCGGCTTTTGCTGTAAACCGCGCACATCATGCCAATATTGGCTCCGAGTCTCCTGGTTCCATGCCAATAACGAGCGAACTGGCGGAGGAGGGCATCATCATTTCACCGCAGTTGCTGTTAAAGCAGGGACAATTAAATCGTCAACTCTGGCAATCACTGGAAGCCATCCATGGCCAACAGGGTGACTATAAACTCGATGGTGATATGGCAGCTCAGGTGAGCTCGGTAAAAACCGGTGTACTGCGAATGCAGGAACTGATAAGCCAGCTTGGACCTGAAATTTTCCAGTCTGGGTTGACTGAGCTGAATGAATACGGAACACGTGTTGCGCTTGCCTGTCTGGCGGATATCCCCAAGGGGGTCTATAAGTTTACCGATGTCATGGACGATGATGGTCTGGGGCTGCTTGATATCCCGATACAGGTCACACTGGAGATTGCAGACGCCAGCATTACGGTGGATTTTGACGGTACCAGTGCGCAAGTGGCGGGAAACATCAACTGCCCATTACCCGTCGTTGCAGCGGCTGTATTTTATGTGTTTCGCTGTCTGATGCCTGATTATGCTCCGGCCTGTGCAGGTCTGTTCAGCCCGATCCAGATAAAAGCCCCACAGGCATCGCTGGTAAACGCCTGCCATCCCGCGGCTGTGGCCGCCGGTAATGTGGAAACGTCGACCCGTATTGTGGATGTGGTGCTCGGGGCGCTGGAACAGGCGCTGCCAAATAGAATTGCGGCTGCCAGTCAGGGCAGCATGAATAATATTGCCATGGGCCAGCGCGGCACGAATGGCAGCTGGGACTACTATGAAACGCTGGCGGGCGGTCATGGTGGTGGGCCGGATTTTGATGGGCTTAGTGGCAGACATTCACATATGACCAATACCCTGAACACCCCGGTGGAAAGCCTGGAGATGCATTACCCGATTCGGGTCAGGCAGTATGCGATCCGCGGATCCAGTGGGGGCGCCGGAAAACACCCCGGCGGCAATGGTCTGGTGCGCGAATACGAATTTCTTGAGCCGGCCCAGGTAAGCCTGTTAACGGAAAGACGGCGTCATTGCCCCTGGGGGCTGCAGAGAGGGGAGGCCGGCCAGGCAGGTGAAAATTCTCTCAACGGAAAAACCTTGCCCGGTAAAATAGCAATCACAGTGCAGGCCGGAGACTGCCTGGCCATCAAAACCCCTGGTGGCGGAGGTTGGGGTAAACCGTAGCAGTATTCACTACGTATAGACTTGAAATACAGTAAAATGGTCCCACTTAGCTGTTACACCATTTATTACTTTGAAAACTTGATCTAATACTAATTACAGTCATCAGTATTAAATCCCCAAACCTCAGGAATTCTCATGAGCACTGAAAACAACATCGAAAGCGTTATCAAAGACCAGATTGATAATAATCCAATCATTCTTTACATGAAGGGTAACCCCAATCAGCCACAGTGTGGCTTTTCTGCCCAGGCTACGCAGATGTTAATGGCCTGTGGCCAGAAATTTGCCTATGTCGATATCCTTAGCAATCCAGATGTTCGTGCCAATCTGCCCAAAGTCTCTGACTGGCCAACCTTCCCCCAGCTGTTTGTCGACGGCGAATTGGTTGGCGGTTGTGACATCATGACCGATATGTATCAGAAGGGTGAGCTCAAAACCCTGCTTGATGATTCTGCCGCGGCCAGAGAACAGCAGGATCAGCAAGCCTGATAGCATGAGCGCAAATGGCCAGAAAATCGGGAGCAGTGATGCTCCCTTTTTTTGCCATTGATTTAGTGATCGATCAAATGATGCATAGAGTCGAAATATTACCGGACCTCAGCCCTGACTGAGTTGTTACAGATTCACCCGGCGTTCGCAGGAACTCTGATTTGCTTTTCTAAACTGAATAACTTTGCCTGCGGAAGGCGGGTTACGTACAATCCGCCTTTCTTTTTCCGCCAAGAAATCCACTTATGTCTGATAATGCCCGTGGCGTCTGGTACATGGCTCTGGCCACTTTTGTGTTTGGGCTGATGACTGTTTTCGTCAAACTGGTGCCGTCCATTCCGCCCCTGGAAATCATTTTTTTTCGGGCCGTTATCGCACTGATCCTCTGCTATTGGGGGTTAAAGCGGGCGCGAGTATCAATGTGGGGCAATAACAAGGCCATGCTGATTATGCGGGGTGTTGCCGGCGTCATGGCGCTGTCTCTTAACTTCTGGCTGGTGCAGGAAATACCTCTGGCAACCGCCTCTACCTTGACCTACCTGGCCCCGATATCGACAACCTTGATCGGTATCTGGTTTGTGAAAGAGAAAGTCAGCCCGATCCAGGGGCTGTTTTTCATCACCAGTTTTGCCGGCATTCTGGTGATTCAGGGATTTGATGCCAGAGTCTCATTATTTCATCTCGGTGTGGGTTTGGTGACCTGTCTGTTTATGGGTATTGCCTATAACTGTGTACGCAAACTATCTACCAGCGAGCATCCCTTGGTCATTATTTTTTACTTTCCAGCGGTCTGTCTTCCGGTGACTGCCGTCGCCTGCCTGTTATTCTGGGTGCAACCGCAAGGCTGGGAATGGTTTTATTTATTCATGGTCGGGATTACCAGCCAGGTGGCCCAGTATTTCATGACGCGCTCCTATCAACTGGCGGAAATCTCAACCGTATCAATCGTTAATTACACGGGTATTATTTATGCCATCGTTCTGGGCTACATCATTTTCGGTGAAGGCTTTAATCTGCTGACCTATCTGGGGATGGCCCTGGTAATTGTCGGTGTGATATTAAATATCGTATGGAAACAACACAATAAAAAGCCGGTGGTTAGCGATCCATCATCCGTAGTAATTAAATAGGAGCCCTTGTAGACTTTCCCCATACTAATAACAATATTCACTTACCAGGGAGGCAGTATGAGGGGGATTATTCGTCTATTGGCGCTTGCCATTTTAATTTCAAATGCGTTTTATGTTTCCGCCCATCACAGTACAGTGGCTATCTATGATGCGTCGAAACGAATTGAAGTCACTGGTACGGTCACATCAGTATCCTGGCGTAACCCTCACGGGCGAATTGTTCTGAATGTAGAGGATGACGAGGGCAATGTGATGGAGTGGGAAGCCGAGGTAGCCTCCATTAGCGTGCTTCGTAATAGGGGAGTCAGATCGGATTTGATCAATGTGGGTGATGTGATCACTATTGCCGGTCAGCCCTCGCGTCGTAATCTACCGATTATTTTTGGCACCAATGCCTTGCTGCCCAGCGGCTATGAATTTGATTTTGGCTCCCGCACAGCCTATTTTCCTGAAGGTAAGAACGGCAATATCGTCGGTTATGAAACGCCGGATGTGGATGTCTCGAATGCTATTGCTGCAGCTGAGGGCATATTTCGCGTCTGGAGTACCATCATGAGTGATCCTGCTGCCTTTCCTATTTTCAAAGGTGGCTATCCTTTTAATGAAGCTGGACAACAGGCTCTTGATGATTGGGATCCCAATAGCAATTCCCTGTTTCAGTGTGGTAACAAGGGGACGCCGTTGATTATGATCAGCCCTATCCCCATGGATTTCGTCCATCAGGGTGAAGACATTCTCATGCGCCTGGAAGAGTACGATGCGCGTCGCCTGATTCACATGTCAGCGGATGCCCGCGCGCCTGAAGAACATAGCCTGTTTGGTTTTTCCCGCGGGCATTGGGAAAACGACACGCTGGTGGTGACAACTGATCATATCGCTGCGGGTTATTTTGACCATATGGGAGCGAAACAAAGTGACCAGATTTCCATCGTTGAACGTTTCATTCCGAATACAGATTACTCGCGTCTGGATTATGAAATGACAGTAACTGACCCGGTTTATTTTACTGAACCTTTTACCCTGAAACGCTATTTTGTCTGGTATCCGGAAATGAGCGTGCATGATTATGAATGTCTGGAACGTTACTAAGCTATGGTGCGAAGAAGCGCCAATGCAGAACCGGGTACGACCGGCTTTTGCTGATTAAGACAAGTCTGGCAATGAGGTTTTGCACATCGGCATGGCTCTCACTACAATCGCCTGATCAGTGCGATCATCGGGATCGCTTTCCGGGGGAACTCTTACTAATGCGTACACTACAATTTTTTACCGTGTTGATACTTATGTCGGCGCCAATTGTGCAGGCACAGGACTTCTGGAGTGCCGCTGATCTGGATGACTTGAGTAATAGTCTATCGAGCCAGGTTGGGTCGAATAATGCGGCCATCCTTAACAATATCATTAACGAGGGCGGTTACTACGCTGCCATGGTCCACCGTGAGGCAGGGCCAGGTTTTTCAGAGCTGCATGACGAATGGGCTGATATCTATTTTGTGACTAATGGCAGTGCCACTATTTTTACCGGTGGCAGTATTGTCGATGTAACGGAATCCTCCCCGGGGGAATTTCGTGGCAGCAGCATTGAAGGGGGAGTGTCGCGCCCGATAAGTGCAGGAGACATTGTTCATATCCCGGCAGGTTTACCCCATTACGTCCTTGTTGGGGAGGGTCAGGAAATCACCTATTTCATATTAAAGGCGAAAGGGCTGCTGCCCGGTGAAAAGCGAGTCGAGATTACGGCCATCCCGGGTGTGGTGAATGAGGGCGCACGGTGGCAGCAAGTCTGGTCAGATTATGTCACTGCAGATGGCATCCTGGGAACCGCTGATGGCGGTGTTATGTTTGCCCAGGAACAGACCGATAGCATCAAGAAGCTGATTAATGGGAATGAATATACTGTTTTTGAAAATACCAATGGTGGCGGTTCAGTCTCCCTGGACAATGAAGGCCGGCTATTTATTGCCGAGCGCGCCTGCAGTGAGCCTATGAATGACGAATTCGCCGGCTGTAATGAGTTGACCCGTATTGCCCAACTGGCGCCGGAATATCGTCTGCTGGCAAATAGTTTTGCTGATGGTTCACCCCTGGGCAGAGTGAATGACCTTATCGCTGATGGCAGAGGCGGAGCATTTTTTACTTCTCGTGGCGCGTGGCATGTCAGTGCTGATGGTGATATCAGTGTGGTGGCGGACGAAAATATTTCTTCCAACGGCATTATGCTTAACCGCGCTGGCGATGTACTTTATGTCACCAATAATACTGAAGTGCTGGCTTTTGATGTGCGCCGGGATGGCAGCACTCGCAACCGCCGGGTGTTTGCCAGCCTCGATGGTGACAATGGTGGTGATGGCATGGCCATTGATAATGACGGGCGACTTTATGTCACGGGCAATCAAGGGGTTCATGTAATTGAAGAAGGGGGTGAATACCTTGGTCTTATCCCGACACCGCGGCGGCCAATTACCATTGCCTTTTCCGGGCCGGACAAAAAAACACTTTATGCGCCGTCGATGGGTGCTATTGGCGCTGATGGCAAGCAATGGACAACGCCTGCGGGCGTTCGCAATATCGCCATGACTATTTACACCCTGGACATGGAAACGGCAGGTTTCCTCGGCAGACCCAAATAAAACATTAACAGTCGGAAACAGAGTATGCAGATAACCGTAGAACTGAGTATGTATCCGTTCAAGGAAGATTATAAAACCCATATCAAGGATTTTATTGATGAAATCAACAAGCGCAGTGGCATGGTGATCAATACCTTCCCAACCGCAACGCTGGTGCATGGGGAATACGGCCTTGTCATGGATACTTTAAAGAAAATGATTGCCTGGAGTTATGACACTCATGGCAGGCAGGTATTCGTGGCAAAGTTTATTCCGGGGCATGAGCTGGACTAATTGATGGCAAGCCCTGAAATAGTCGCCGTCGTCCTGGCTATAGCCTATCTGTTACTGGCTGCCAGAGAACACATCGCATGTTGGGCCTGTGCTTTTATCAGTTCTGCCATTTACACCTTTGTGTTCTGGGATGTCAGTCTGCTGATGGAATCGATGCTCAATATCTTTTACGCGGTGATGGCTGTTGTAGGCTGGTATGAGTGGCGCTACGGGGGCAGCAAGCGTGGTGGATTATCGATTGGCAGGCTGGCGTATTGGCAGCACATTTGTATCATTCTTGGTGCCCTGGTTCTGGCCGGCCTAAATGGTTGGTTAATGCAACGATTCACTTCCGCCGCCTGGCCTTTCCTGGATGCTTTTACTACCTGGGCCAGTGTGCTGACCACGTTTTTGGTGATATGGAAAATCCTGGAAAACTGGCTTTACTGGTTGGTCATAGATTCCATTTCAATCTATCTCTATCTTGATCGCGGCTTGTATCTTACCGCGCTGCTTTTTGCTGTTTACCTGGTGATTGCCATTTTTGGCTATCTCCACTGGCGAAAACTCTGGCTTGAGAACAAGCAAAACAGTGTTTAACTGTTCAGAATAAAATCAGAAAAATAAGAATAAAAAAAGGCAGCTTCAAGCTGCCTTTTTCGTTTGATTGTTTGGTAAAGCAGAAATTAATTTCCGCCTTCGTCCATTTTTTCCGACAGATAATTCTGAATACCCATATTTTCGATCAGGTAGAGCTGTGCTTCGATCCAGTCCACATGTTTTTCTTCATCATCCAGAATAGTTCGGAACAGATCGCGGCTGACATAATCCTGTACGCTCTCACTATAAGCAATGGCGGCACGCAGATCGGGGATGGCGCGCATCTCCAGATCCAGATCACAACGCAGCATTTCCTCGGTATGTTCTCCAATATGGAGTTTGCCCAGATCCTGCAGATTAGGCAGTCCCTCGAGAAATAAAATTCGATCAATAATATGATCGGCATGTTTCATTTCATCAATGGATTCTTCTCGGGTGTACTCTGCCAGTTCTTTCAGGCCCCAGTCTTCAAACATTTTTGCGTGGAGAAAGTACTGATTGATAGCTACCAGTTCATTGCCCAGTATTGTGTTCAGATGTTCGATTACCTTGCTGTCGCCTTTCATAGATTCTTCCTGCTGTCTTGTTAAAAAGTGGAGAAAATGGCTGTGCCATAGAGGTTGCCATTGTGGCGTTATGAAGCATATTTGTCCAGCCAAAGGGAGCTTAAGTGCTTAATTTTTATGAATAAAGAGAGAATACGAATGCTTATTGATCGTATTTTTATTCAGTAAAAGTATAAAGGGTGCGGTGGGTAAGTGCGGGGTCGGCTAGCGTGCAGGTTTAACTTCCAGTTTCACATAGCCGGTTCAAAAGGGGCTTTCTTTACGCTGGTTTCCACGATGCTCTGGGCAAGCTGGCTACATCGGCCGCACTGACTGGCAACGCCCAGTTCCCTGCACACTTCTTCAAATGAACCGGCGCCAGCATTCACAAATTCCTTGATCTGGCGGTCTGTTACAGCTTTGCAAAGGCATACGTACATGGCGTTTACGAATTTCCCTGAAGTTGGTTGGCTGAGTTCTACACTCTGGTTTTCTTGGGACTTGTTGAGAATGCTAAGCTAAATGAGAATCATTGTCAAAAAGAAAATCTACTATTTTCCACCCTTTTTTCGAGCTGTGGGTATTGTGCTTCGCGACGTGCTCAAGCAGCTATGATTTGAATCAAATGGCAGTGAGACTCAGGCGCTTCTGCTGAAAATCGCCTGACGGGCAACTTCTTTTGCGGTGGCAAAATCAGCTTTGCCAGATCCCAGTTTTGGTAAGTCATCAACGGCGATGTAGGCAGCGGGCAAGGAAAGATTATTGAGTCCACCAGCCAGCAATTTGGGACGTAATTCCCGTTCTTCAAGTTCATGGGTAGTGAGGATGACAATCATTTCGCCTTTTTTCGGGTCTGGTACGTTTATCGCAAGAATTTCAATTTCCTCATCATTCAGCACTTCACGCAGGATACGTTCAACGGTTCCCAGGCCAATCATTTCGCCACTTATTTTTGCGAAGCGGGCATAACGATCTTCTATGTGAAGAAAGTTGTCTTCATCTACAGAGCCTTTATCACCGGTGACATACCAGCGTTTGCCATCAATCTCTTTAATGACACTGTCTGTTAATTCCTGATTACCAAGATAGCCCTTCATGACCTGGGGACCTGCCACCATTATCATGCCTGCAGTGCCCAGAGCTAATGGTTCCAGTGAATCGGGATCTGCGATACGCAGCAATGTCCCCGGAATAGGTTTGCCAACACTACCTGGCTTGTTATTGTCTTTGAGATGGTCACTTTCCAGATTGGGAAAGGGAGTATTTACCGTGGCTACCGGCGATAGTTCGGTGCAACCATAACCTTCGTAAATAATCTTGTTGAAACGCTTGAAAAAGGCAGCGCTGACTTCTGACTGCAGTTTTTCTGCGCCCGCCACTGTAAGCCTGATAGTCGCAAGATCTTCTGCCTTGACCTTGGGATTTTTGATATAGAGGCGGAAGAAGCTTGAGGTGCCAAATAATAGTGTTGCTTTGTTTTGTCGCACCGTTTTGGCAATTATGACGACGTCAGTGGGATCGGGATGACAGATCACTCTTATTCTTTCCAGCAAGGGTAGAAAAAGGCAGGCCGTCATACCAAAGGAATGGAAAATAGGCAGATTGGCCAGGATGATATCGCCGTCATGGGCATTTAATATTTTGCTGACCTGTTTAACATTGGCAAGAATATTTTTATGACTGAGCATGACCCCTTTGGGATCACCTTCGCTACCACTTGAAAAGAGAATCACTGCAGTACTGTCAAGATCGGGCTTTGCGCAATAATGACGTTTGATCGCCTTCGCGGAAAAAAGTTTACAACTCAGCAGTGTCAGTACTTTTTCCCATGTCGGGATGCTGGCATTAACATCTTCCAGCATTATCAGTTTGACCTTGTCTGCCAGAGGCGTCAGGTCGATACCACGGGCATTACATTTTTCCAGAAATTTCGATGAGGTGTATACGGTCTTGAGATCGGCCTGTTCAATGGCGGATATCATGCCATCAAGAGGGGCTGTGTAATTCAGTGGCACCAGGGTTTTGCCCAGAATCATAACCGCCATACCGGACAGTAAGCCACCGGCTGTGGTGGGCAATAGCAAGCCAATATTTTGTTCGGGGCTTAGTTTGGCAATGCGTTTGGAGAGTAGCAGGGAGCCGGTCAATGCCGTTTTGGCTTTAAGATTTGCTCCCAGCGTGTCAGCCAGAACTACCGGATTCCCCCTGGACTTGGAGGTGTCTACCCAATGCTCGCCGAGAGAAGGCAGGGTATCCAGATATTCCATCCAGGAGGGGATTGAATTGTCTTCGGGGAATGGAATCATTCGGCTAATTCTTCTTATTCTTGCGCTGGATTTTTTGATTCTTGTTGTTATGGGTACCAGAATCACTGAGACCAGGTTAACTGAACAGCAATAATAGACTGTAAGCGGCTAAAGATTCCAGTCGCTGGCAAAGAAAGCGGTAAAGAAAAGGTTAGACAGGCCGATGGCAGCGTCTATTTGCCTTGCTGATTTAGAAAGAAAAAGCGGATAAAAAGCAAAACCGGGGTAAAAAAACTATACCCCGGTTTCATTTTAAAGCGTGAAGACAAGTCGCCTGAATTATCAGGAAAAGGCAATCACATCCAGCCCTTCAAGTTTGCTCAACACTTTTTCTGATGTATTGCCTTTCATAAGGGCTTTGGTCCCCTGTCTTGCCAACGTACCGATGAGTACTGTGTCGGCATCGATTTCTTTTGCGTAACGGGAAATCACTGTCGCGGGATCACCTTCTTCGGCATGAACCCGATCAGTTGGCAGGCCCGAGATTTTCATTATCCTCTGGCGATCAGGGAAGTGCATGCTGTCTTTGTAGGCATTGACCACAAAAAAATCTGTATCATAGTGCTTCGCAATGTTCTGGCCTTCGATGAGAATTTTTTCGTTCAGCCTGGCGTATTCCGCTTCGTCCTGCTTTTGAATATTAATGGCCGCCAGAATTTTCTTGCGCGGTTTAATGTCACTGGAACGCACAATAGTGACCGGAGCCACGGATGTTCGTAACAGAGCCCACTGCTGATTGCTGAACAGGCCTTTCTTGCTGCCCTGGGAATCCGGCATAAAAATATGGTCAGGCTGGAAACGTTGGGCACTGGCCAGAACTGCCTTCTGCCATTCATTTGACCAGCAAAGTTCAAAACTGAATGAGGCGCCGGCATTTTTCAGCTTATCTGTAATAGCGTTGAGCCAAACATCATCACGGTACAGGTCATCATTGTCGGCAGAAAGTTTTGTGTTTTCATTATCCACGCTGATAAAAAGATGGACATGGGAGCCTGGCTCCTTGATCTCTGAGGTGATTACAGCACGTTCCAATGCCAGGTGTTGATTCTGGGTTGCTTCTATAATAACTAATACTTTTCTACCATCTGCCATGCTTAACTCCTGAAAAAAATATAGATAACTGATTTGACTATAAAGCCATGACAGGAAATCACCTTGACTTTAATCAAGTGCAGACTAGTGTCGGGAAAGGGGGGTTCTACCTTGAACTGCAATGGTTATTCTGTTGGCCGGGAATGCAGTAATCTAACTTGAAGTACTTTTTCAGGTTATTTGGCAGATATATTTCAGGATAATGGCCAGCCACCAAGCTTTTGCCATCGATTGATTATAAAACAAAACAGTTCAGCGGTTTTCTCAGCATCATATCGCGCTGAATGGGCTTCTTCATTATTGAAGTCTATGCCCGCACATTCACATGCCCGTGACAGTACCGTTTGACCAAAAGCGACAGCACTCATGGATGCCGTATCGAGGCTGGAAAAGGGATGAAATGGATTGCGCTTAAGGGTATTTCGTTCTGCGGCGGCATTCACAAAGCCATGATCAAAATGCGCATTATGCCCTACCAGGATGGCGCGAGTGCAAAGTTCTTCCTTCATTTTTTTGCGAATATTCTTGAACAGTTCCCTGAATACGTCCGGTTCCTTGTGGGCAATTCTTAGCGGATGATGCGGGTCGATACCGGTAAACTTTAATGCAGACTCTTCAAGGTTGGCGCCGGGAAAAGGTTCGACCCTGAAAAACCAGGTGTCCTCAGGTTCAAGAATGCCGTTCTCGTCCATGCCCACTGTGACTGCGGCAATCTCAAGAAGGGCATCTGTTGCACTGTTAAAACCGCCACATTCAACATCGATCACTACCGGTAAAAATCCGCGAAAGCGACCGGCGAGTTGGGACTCGGGTTTGCTTGGTGTTTCTGGTGTATTCATGTGTATTTTATTCGTTGACGATTGACCAGGAAAGTTGATTGTCGGCAAACAGAGGGATGACCTGTTCAGTACCGATGGAGTAGCTGGACGGTATTGTCCAGCTTTCCTTGCGCAGGGTTATTTTTTCCTGGTTCCTGGGCAGACCATAAAAATCCGGACCGTGGAAACTGGCAAAGGCTTCCAGTTTGTCCAGGCTGTTCAGCTGTTCAAAGATCTCCGCATACATTTCCAGTGCGGCAAAGGCTGAAAAGCAGCCGGCACAGCCGCAGGCAGCTTCTTTTTTACCAACCCCATGGGGGGCGGAATCTGTTCCGAGGAATAACTTTGGTGAGCCACTGGCTACGGCGTCCAGTAAAGCCTGCTGATGAACATTTCTTTTCAATACCGGCAAGCAGTAATAATGCGGACGGATGCCACCAGCGAGCATATGGTTGCGATTGAACAGCAGATGCTGGGGAGTCACGGTGGCAGCAATGTGTTGGTCGCCAGCAAGGACAAATTCTACCGCATCTTGGGTAGTTATATGTTCAAACACTATCTTAAGTGCTGGATACCTGGCACGTAGTGGCGCCAATACTTCGTCAATAAAGACTTTTTCACGGTCATAAATGTCCACTTCATGCCGGGTAACTTCTCCATGGATGAGCAAGGGTAAGTCCAGCTCGATCATTTTTTCCAGCGCAGCGTAAGTCTTGCTGATATCTGTCACGCCCTGATCGGAGTTTGTTGTAGCGCCGGCGGGATAAAGTTTTACCCCAAACACAATGCCACTTTCTTTTGCCCTGGATATTTCTTCCGGGGTCGTCACATCGGTGAGATAAAGGGTCATCAGGGGCTGAAAAGGACTGTCTTTGGGGACGAGGGCCATAATCCTTTCGCGGTAGGCCAGTGCATCAGCCGAAGTGGTAACAGGAGGAACCAGATTGGGCATGATGATTGCTCGCCCCATAGTGCGGGCGGTATGGGCAACGGTGTCAGGCAGTGCGGCACCGTCGCGCAGATGAAGATGCCAGTCATCTGGTCTGGCCAGTGTAATTTCCTGCATTACCGGGTGCTTCCTGTAAATTTGAGAGTGTTGGCCTTATTTGACCTGGTCCGGAAATTATAACAGCTCTTCCAGCTTAACGATGCTCCCTGACCTCATAAGCTTGTTGGTTCCATGCTGCTGCCGTACACAGATTAATATTAGCCTTAATTCCTCACCAATAGTGACGATTCATTTCGCAAATGACTCTGGCAGCGGTACAATACCCGCCTTTTTTTCATCATGGGCAAATTTACTCGCCCTCTGGTTTAGTTGTCACATCAGGAGAGTTTGATGTCGGATATCAAGAAAGTTGTACTGGCCTATTCAGGTGGCCTGGATACTTCAGTAATCGCCAAATGGTTGATGGATGTATATCAATGTGAAGTAGTGACCTTTACTGCTGATGTGGGGCAGGGCAAGGAAGTAGAGCCTGCGCGTGCCAAGGCAGAGGCATTGGGTATCAAGGAAATCTATATTGATGATATTCGCGAAGAGTTCGTACGCGATTTTGTTTATCCAATGTTTCGTGCCAACACAATATATGAGGGCGAATACCTGCTGGGCACTTCCATTGCACGGCCACTGATTGCCAAACGGCTGGTGGAAATAGCCGAGGAAACCGGTGCCGATGCGATTTCCCATGGCGCTACCGGCAAAGGTAATGACCAGGTTCGTTTTGAGCTGGGTGCCTATGCGCTGAAACCAGGAATCAAGATAATTGCTCCCTGGCGGGAATGGGATTTGAATTCCCGTGAAAAACTGATGGCCTATTGCGAGCAGCATAGTATTTCTGTGGAGCAGAAACGTGGTAATGAATCACCGTATTCCATGGACGCCAACCTGCTACATATCTCCTATGAAGGCGGCATTCTGGAGGATCCCTCTGCAGAACCTGAAGAAAGCATGTGGTTGTGGTCAGTATCTCCACAGAACGCGCCTGATGAGCCTAGCTATATTGATCTTGAGTTTGCCCAGGGCGATATTATTGCGCTTAATGGCGAGAAATTATCACCGGCGACAATACTGGAGGAGTTGAACAGGATAGGCGGGGCCAATGGAATTGGTCGTACGGATATTGTCGAAAACCGTTATGTGGGCATGAAGGCCAGGGGCTGTTATGAAACCCCGGGCGGTACCATTATGTTGAAAGCACACCGGGCCATTGAGTCATTAACACTGGACCGGGAAGCTGCCCACTTGAAAGATGAATTGATGCCACGTTATGCCTCGCTCATTTACAACGGCTACTGGTGGTCTCCAGAGCGTGAAGCGCTGCAGGCACTGATTGATAAAACCCAGGAACATGTCAACGGCTCGGTTCGACTCAAGCTATACAAGGGTAATGTTATCGTCGTCGGTCGTCAGTCAGAAGAGTCGCTTTATGATGACATGGTGGCGTCGTTCGAGGATGATGCTGGCGCCTATGATCAGCATGATGCCGAGGGCTTCATTAAACTTAATGCCTTACGCTTGCGCACACTGGCCAGTAAACGCAAGAAATCGTAAAACCTGGCAAGAGCTTCCGGCTGGGTTAGTGTTTTTATGCTGGCAGGTTCAGGGTTTTTCAGGGCGAACGTTCCAAGTTCGCCCAGGCTGCCTAGTCCAGTTCTTTCTTTTTATATTCACACAGGTCTGAAATAACACAGGAACCACAACGTGGTTTGCGTGCGATGCAGGTATATCTGCCGTGGAGAATAAGCCAGTGGTGAGCATCGAGAATAAATTCTTCCGGGATAAACTTCATCAGTTTCTTCTCCACTTCCAGTACATTTTTTCCCGGCGCAATCCCGGTGCGGTTGGATACCCTGAAGATATGGGTGTCTACCGCCATGGCGGCTTTGCGGAAAGCCGTATTGAGTACGACATTGGCTGTTTTGCGGCCCACCCCAGGCAGAGCTTCAAGGGCTTCCCGGGTATTAGGCACTTGTGAATCATGTTGTTCGACAAGAATTTTGCAGGTCTTGATGACATTCGCCGCCTTGGTGTTAAACAGGCCGATAGTCTTGATGTAATTTCTCACTTTGCTCTCACCCAGCGCGACAATGGCCTCCGGTGAATTGGCCACCGGGAACAGTTTCTCTGTTGCCTTGTTTACGCTGACATCGGTGGCCTGGGCTGAAAGCATCACGGCGATCAGCAATTCAAAGGTTGAAGCGTATTTCAGCTCCGTCGTAGGGCTAGGGTTTTCGTTGCGCAGGCGCGTAAAAATTTCGGTACGCTTGGTTTTATTCATCCGGTCACCCTGACACGTTTGCCCGGCGTTGGCTGCTGTTTGACGGGAGACTGATTGGTCCGTTTCTTATCGAGTATATTTTTAAGGGCTATGAGGCCTCCCATAAAAAGGAAGGCGCCAGGTGGCAGGATGGCCAGCAGAAAAGGCTTGTAGCCGGAGGCTACCTGCAGGGTCCAGTTGCCAGCAAAAGGCAGCAGACGATCCATGTTGGCAAATACCGCGCCGGTTCCTGCCAACTCCCTGAGCATGCCCAGTACCAGCAGAACAGCGGCAAAGCCCAGGCCGGTCATCAGGCCATCCAGCAGGGACGGGCCCAGGGTATTTTTCGAGGCAAAGCTTTCGGCGCGGCCGAGGATGGTGCAATTGGTGACGATAAGAGGAATAAAGATACCCAATGCCTGATAAAGTTCGATGGCAAATGCCCGCAATAGCAGTTCGGCGCAGGTAGTAAAGGTCGCAATAATCAGGACAAATATCGGCAGACGAATAGCAGGAGTCAGCCGATGCCGACTCAGGGAGACGATGCCATTGGAACCCAGTAACACGCCGATTGTCGCCAGTCCCAAACCTGCTGCATTGACCACAGAATTGCTTACCGCCAACAGCGGGCACAGGCCAAGTAGCTGAACCAGGGCGGCGTTATTCGACCACAATCCCTGGCTAACAATATCCCGAGTTTGAGGTGAAATGGAACTGGATTCGGACTTGGATAGGGGCATTATTAAAACTGATTTGTAGCGTTCGTAAGTTTGTTCTGGTTTAACTGAAAAAATGCCAGTGCTCTTTCTACCGCATCAACCACGGCTCGAGTGGTAATGGTAGCGCCGACCAGTTGATCGAATTCGCCACCGTCCTTAATTACTTTCCAACGTGATTGTGTCGGATTAAGCAATGATTTGCCATCGAAGCCGAGAATCCAGTCCGAAACAGTTGCCTCTATCTTGTCCCCCAGCCCCGGCGTTTCTTTATGCGCCAGTACGCGCACAGCCGAAACCTGACCATTCGCCAGAACCCCTACCATAATCAATATATCGCCGCTGTAGGCATCATGGGCTTCAACCGGAAGAATAGTGCCTGAAAACAAGCCATTGAGTAGGCCTGTGTAGGCCTGACGTGAAGTGGAGAGTTGCAGCAACTCTGGCTGGCTAAACGCAGGATCCTCAGGAGCCAGCGTAAATGTATCCAGCAACAGGTCATTGTCGTGAAGGTGTTCGGGAAAAACTTCGGCGAGCGCGCGACGCTCGGCAACTCTCTGTTGCTCCTGGATTCTGTCTGCGGTTACCAGATTGACGATGCCCAGTAGCAGGGCGGCGATCAGACCAAATAAACCAAGAACGACACTAGCTTTAGTGCTGGAGGCGAGCAGGGACTTTTTAGAATCATTGTCCATAGCTGCTTCCGTTTTGCTGCAGGCGGACGAAATAATCCATAGCCGGGGCGGCAAAGTTTGCCAGTAGCACGGCAAAGGCGACGCCATCAGGATAGGCTCCCCAGATGCGAATAGAGTAAATCAATATGCCAATGAGCAGGCCATAAATCAGTTTCGCCTGATTGGTAGCGGGTCCTGACACAGGGTCTGTGGCGATGAAGAAGGCGCCAAACATGGCAGCACCACCAAACAGGTGAAAAAACGGGGAGCCATGACTGGCAGAACTGCCGCCGTCATAGAAAACAAGGGCCAGCATGCCTATGGCGCCCAGCACGGCAACAGGAATATGCCAGGTGATAATCCTGCAATAAAGCAGGTATAGACCGCCAATCAGAAAGCCGGCGTTAATCCATTCCCAGCCAGTACCGGAAAGCCGTCCAAACAGAGGGTTGCCGGTCCAGTATTCTTCTATGGTCAAGCCGCCGCGATCGAGCTTGAACTGATCCAGGGCCGTAGCGCCGACGAAGGCATCCATGGACTCGGGAGCAAAGCCAAGAAACTGGTCCACCTGAGTCATTAAGGCGGGCAACTGATGAGTCGCTGTTCCAGGAAAAAGCCAGCGCGTCATTTCCAGCGGGTAGGCGATCAGGAGTACAGCATAGCCCACCATGGCAGGATTAAACGGGTTGTAGCCGAGGCCGCCATATAAGTGCTTGGCAACAACGATGGCGAAAAATATCCCTGTCAGACCAAGCCACCAGGGCGCAGCGGGTGGTAACGAAAGCGCAAGCAACAGCGCGGTAACCGCTGCGCTGAAATCGGATAAAGATGCAGTAACAGGTTTATGGCGAATGCTTAAAACTGCCGCCTCCAGCGCAAGTGCGCACAGGACCAGCCAGATGATATTGATCAGAACGCCGGCACCAAAAAAAATCACCATGGCGGCAATGCCGGGAATGCAGGCCAACAACACCAACAGCATTATCTGCGCGGTGGTCAGTCGGTGCTGGCGGGAATTAAACAGGAGGGTAGTCAATGTCATGAGCGGGCATGTTGCCAGCTTGCCCTGTTGGCATCAAGTGTTTGATAAGTGGCAAAAATCGGAAAGCTGGTCTACAACTATGGGTGCAATACTGCATAACTATGACATGGAGGTTGGAAAGATGAGAGAACTCACAGTGAATGAGTTAGAGGAAGTTAGTGGAGCCGGGATAAGTGATGCGCTTGCGTATTGGGGAGCAGCGGCCGCCATTGGCCAATTTTCTTACGGAACTTCCTGGGGCACGATAGCAGCACTGGCAGCCATTGGATTTAGTCCGATAGCCGTAACTGCCATGGTTGGATTGGCGTTTGCCGGGGGATATGCCTATCTGAGTGACTGAAAAATTTTGTATTGGAGGGTTTGAGAGTCTCAAGCCCTCATTTTTTTATTGGGGATATTTTTTAATGGAAAAAGATATCTTGTTTGAATTCAATGTGGCGAAAGGCAGGAAAAGTATCGCCCTGTTCATATTTTTATCCCTGTCGATAATTTTTCTGATTTTTTTACAGAGAATAAAATCTCTAACAATTTTCATAAGCATGTA